>ERZ772960.565-NODE-565-length-32768-cov-5.498670_pt1 | contig 32768 bp, 29 predicted proteins | sample MGYA00580678_ERZ772960 | MGnify/ENA primary metagenome ERZ772960 (study PRJEB29015, sample SAMEA2737930) | human oral metagenome | biome: human oral; feature: human-associated habitat; material: dental | place: China | collected 2059 ... | reverse complement strand
ATCACAATCTTTAAACCTAATAACTAAAAACCTAAACAATCTATTAACCTTTTGTGTTTGCAAAGGTAAGGAGGTTTCGAATAACTTCCAAACATTGGTGTGCTTTTAATTGAATTTCAACTATTTTCTTGATTTACGTCAACTCATAACGTCTGTTCAACCCGAAAGTTTCAAAGCATTTAACTATCTCGTTCCTGTCATTAGCATAGACAAGGCCCAAAACTAACCTTTTTCACAGCTTACTGTTCTGGGCGATATTGAACAATGTGCCCGTCGGGCAGACGAACCGGCAGTAAGGGCGGGCCACAAAGAATGACAAAAACACCACAACCACGCCCAAAATCAGCACGACGACAGATGCACTTTGCAGAATAAAAGCCGAGAATACCTCGTAGTCCATCCACTCAAACCCCACACCTAACAACATCAACATCATGAGCACGGCCCATAAAATCTCGCGGAAACGGCTCAACATCTTTGCCGTTTCAGCCTTCATTTTCCATTTCCGACGCTTATTGGTTCTGCCAGCTAACTCCTGAAGCGAGCCGCAAGGACAGATGTTGAGACAGTAATATCCTTTCTTCCCAAACAAGGGATAAACAAACGCCGTTATCAGCATGACGACCGGAATGAGCGACACCCATAGTTCGATGCCGTCGGAGAGGTAGCCCACCATCAAGGAATAGGAGATAAACGTGCCGCACCAAAAGCCGAGAACAATCACATTCAATGTCAATTGCAGGGTGCGATAGGTTCTGCTGCGGTAGAAGAGCGGAACGATTGCACCAAGCAAGACGACAATCAGGCCGAAAACTGTCTTGACATTTAAGTCTATTTTCTCGAAGAAGCGCTTTTCACGTGCGTTCTTGGCGGCATATTGCAAACCACGCTCCACATTACCTATGATACCACGTGAAGAAAACGTCGCCCCACTGATGGCATCGATTTTCAACTGTTGGGCTTCTACAATCGATTTACCATTCCATGCCGTCAGCAACTTACTCGCCTCACTGAAGAAGTCGGGGGTTTCGTTGTTCTTCAGTGCCTTTATTTTCTGCACCTTTCCGTCTTTGATATAAATCTCCAAAGGGACGGTGCCGCCATATCCTGCGATGTCTTTGGCAAGCGGAGTGGTATTGATGACCATTGTACCGTCTGCGTTGCGGTACATCGTATCCACAACGACCACTTTCTTGGCAGAATCATCAGCCACCATGCGCATCTTATACCCAAAGACCTTACCATCGCGCATCACGGCAACTGTTGTCATCGCCACGAAACACACAGCGAGTGTCAGCAGTTGCTGCAGCTTTTTATTCTTTATTTCCATCATCTGTCTACGTTGAAAGTCGTAAAATTACAAATAAAATGTGTTTTTTTCAGTCACACCCTACGCTGTTTTAATAAATATTAGTACCTTTGTCATATGAACGAAATAAGAATAAAAAGAGTTTATCAAGCCATCGATGAGCTTGATGGTTACCGCATTTTGACAGACAGATTATGGCCGAGAGGAATTGCTAAAGACAAGGCTGACATTGACCTTTGGGCTAAATTCATCGCGCCAACGGCCAGTCTGCGCCAGTGGTTTGGTCATAAACCGGAGAACTTCCCACTATTCACGGAACGTTACACGGAAGAACTTGAGAAGAACCCAGAAGCTAAAAAGTTTATTGAACTGTGCGAGACACAACTGAAGAAAGGAAATGTTACCTTATTATATGGTGCCAAAGACGAAACGCACAATCAAGCGGTCGTGTTAAGAGCCTTTATCAACCGCCATCTAAGCACAGAATAATGCAATGAGCATGGGGATGCTCATCTCAAGCATCAAACCATGGAACACAGCAACAGGAATAACACGTTTGTCACCTGTAGCATTGAGAATGGAAGGCAGACACACGTCCATAGAACTGATGCCTGCCGTCGAGATTGCAGCCAAACCGCCTCCCTTATGTGCGATATAACGGCACCCGAACAGGGACAGAAGCTCACGGGCAATATTTGCGAGCAAGGCGATTGTGGCCAACTGCGTCGCCTCCGTAGCACCAACGGTAATTGTTTTCATTTGGGCAATAAGCACAGAAGACAACGAATAATAACCAAAGCCACTGCCAATGGCCATGATATCAGACAGGTGATGATTACTGAAAATTAAAAAGGCAAGAGCAGTGAACAATAATGTTCCCACAATGGTACATGCCGGCAGCAAAAACATCTTGAGATTGATGGAACGTAACATCGTTCCTAAGTCACGCATAGCCCCTACTCCGATCCCAACTTGAATGATCAGGGCAGAAAGTACAATCATTGGCAAAGATGTATTGTGCAACCACGCCGGAGATATTCCCGATATACCGATGCCTATACCGCCAACCAATGCCAGCAACAGCGACAAGTTATGCTTCATCTTTACTCTTCTTCCTTTTTAGTGATATAATGATTAAACAGACAACCGGCTCCAAAGCTTCCCAACATGCCAAGAACGGCAATGACAAGTGCCTGCCAACCGAAATAAGCAATATTCTTTATTAAATCGTGATTGGAACCAATCGTAACGCCAAACACAAAAAGTAACAGCAAAATCGTATAGTGTGCCGTTTGGTCCACCCTGTGGATACCACGCATGTTTCGCAGTACATAGCCAATTCCTACGCCTAATAATAGCAGAAAAAGTATCTTAAACATCTCTATTTCACCTGTTGATTGAGTTGCAAAAGTATGAAAACATCGTGAATCCACAAAGACATATTTATGCAATTTATAATCAAAAACCAAATTATTTGACTTGAATCAAGAGATAAGTTGGTCCAACAAGATTTGCAACATCAACCATATCATCTTACAATATAGCCCATTTCACTTCCTAATATGGGCCATATTAGCGCACAAAATGGGCCATATTAGCGTGCAACATGGCTGAGATTACGTGGCAGAATGGCTACTTTGGCATCTCCTGCAAGGCAGATATGCAAACAAAGAATTGTTGACTACATTATTAGGTAAGGCATTAAAGATATGACATAAAAGCTATCACGAACGAAAATAACGACGAATATATTTGGTTTAATGATTTTTTTATCCTATCTTTGCAAACGAAAAAAATGGTACCTTGGCCGATCGGTTAGGTAACGGTCTGCAAAACCGTGTAGAGCAGTTCGACTCTGCTAGGTACCTCCACACAACACTTTAACTGCTTTTGTTCTTTCGACTCATCAAGACTTGGTCAAATAAAAACAAAATCGTAATTAAGTTTAGCAATATAGCCTATTTTAGCGCGTAATATCAGCCACTTTAGCGTGCGAAATGGGCCATATTGCGCGGTAAAATGGGTGAGATTGAAAGGTAAGGTGTAAGTTGTTGATTTTCAGTTTGAATGTATGTAGGAACACACGGTCGTATTGATGTGTAAAACGATTGATAGGATAAACCGCTCAAATACATGTTGGGTTGTGCGGTTCGTGCGTCTTTATATCTTCATCGTGGCCGTATTGATGCATAAAACTGTTGAGATGGCGAAGCAAGGTTACCACGAGGAGAAAACGAAAAGGATGGAACAGACCAATTGAGTGGCGAGCACATAGAGCACAAAAAGGGGAGCAAGTTTCCTGAAGCCTACGCAGAACATGTTGAAAACATCTTCTACAGACGAGCATTTGCCCGACATGAGGGCATAGCTGACTGAAGCCACGCACGCACAGAACGAAACATAGGGAATGATGCTGGCTGACAAGATACCCGAAAAGACATAGCCGTCGATGCTCAACAGCACGGCATGGGGAACAAGTGTCAGCAATGCAAGCACAAGCACGAAGATGACGATTTCCAAAGCCATCAGACGAAGGGCCAACCGCTGCCGAAAATCAAAAGGACGGTGCAAACCGAGAAGGCCCGACGACGAGATACAACCATAGGCAATAGTAGCAACGATGAGCCATGTGGTCATGGGTGTTGCCACGTTATAAGAGAAACGACCGAAGAACCAGCGGATGCCCTCGCTGCTCAGCAAGGAATGAATCATCAAATCGGGCATGGCGGCAGAAAGCAGCCACGACAATAGTATCACAATGAGCTGACCGACGGCCAACGCCACCATGCAATAACCCAAGAAACGGTGTCGCTGCTTACTCTTCATCAGGCCGCAGGTTGTCAATATCCAAAATCCTGAGTTCAAGCGCACGCACCACAAGACGCGTTGCATTCACACCGAAACCGCCATTGCCATCGGGAAAGAGCTTTTGCACCAACTCGTTCTGCCGCTTCTCCAGGCTCTTCACGCCAAAAGGCATGCCACGAAGGTTTGTTATCTGCTCTTTTGTGTAGCCCAGGGCCAGGTGTCGCAGAAAACGCTCGTCGTATTCGTCGATTTCATAGTTGACCAGGGCCTCTTGACGCATCAGTTGATTGCTGACACTCGCCTTGAAACGCGATACAATCTTTTCCAAAATAGGCTGATTGAAGACTAACCGTTTACCGTCCATGACGCTGGATACATCGCCACGCGTCAGGAGTTCGCCGCTTTTGAGAATGATACCATCGCAACCGGCGTCCAAAACGTCGACCCAAAGCTTTTCGTTCAGTGTCTCACCCGTGAATATCAGCACCTTAATGTCGGGATACGTGTCTTTGGTATGGCGGCAAATCTCTACGCCGACGGTCGTACTACCGCCAAGACCGAGGTCAAGCAGCACCAAGTCGGGCAGTTGCGCTTTCAACAGCTTCCAATAAGCAGTTTCATTCTCGGCGGTTCCGATGATTTCGGCTTCGGGAATATCGTTGTGGATAATCCCAACAGTACCCTTCAACTCCAATGGTACGTCTTCAACAATAATAATCTTAAAGTTATTCATAAGTCATGTTTTATTTTCATTTTGCGAGGCAATACAACCTCTATGAGCGTACCGCCCGCGCCGGGCAGCCGTATTGCCTGAATGCCGCAGCCACGGAGGTTGGTCGTCTCACCGATTTCCCTTACGATTTGCCGGCATACCATATAACTGATGTCTATAGATAGCGGTGTGAATAACGCTGCACATTCCGCTTGGGAAAGTTGCAAGGACGGGAACCTTAAGCGCACCAGATTGTAGACGGCATCTTTCGCTTCTGTAGTCTTATCGACATATTCCTCTCCGCATGCTTTCTTCAAGAGAGAAAAAAGATAACCGACCAGCCTGTCGTCCACTTTCAGATTGCTCTTAATCTGGAGCATGGCTTGCTCACTCAATAATGCATACAGCTGTTTATAATAAAGTGCGACCTCGCTGATGGCATTCAAGTCCTTATCCGGCTCATCAACCAACCGACGGATACGCGAGGGATAATACATCGTTTCGTGTTTCAATGTAGACAAGCAGTTATCCAAGACGTTATTGCTGATATGCAGCCGCTGGTTTTCATAAATCAATCGGTGCAACTCGTCCTGGGCCAACTCGATATGCGTTGATTGTTCGTTTTCGTCTTCAATACTGTCGGCCAGTGCCAAGCGGATTTGCCCGACGACATCATTGAGTTTCGAGTCGGATGTCTTAAGCAGCATGCTGGCCTGTGCCCATATCTTGTTTATTTTGTCGAGTTTCTCCTGCGAAGAACGTGGAGACAGCAAGACCGAATTGATTTTATCGACATGGTCGACGGCCAATCGATAATATAACCGATGACGATAGTAAAGGAAATAATAGGCCGGGAAAATCAAAATCAGAAGCAGAATGAGCAGAATGATGGCCACGTTCTTGTTGTTCTCCGACCGTTGCATCACACGCACGTATTCTGCCAATCCATTATCGGCCGAGGTTTCTCGGAACAACTGCGTATATACCCTGTTGTTATAATGATAGGCATCCCATTTGTGCAGTGCCAAGCAGGCCACTGCTGCTTCATTGCGAATGTCAAGTATGACATTGTAGTCGAAACGCAAGCGACGGTGAAACCAATTTATCTCAGCCGGAACCACTTCATTGCCCACATCGTACATCGTATCGGCAGGCTCTGCAAGCCGGAACGACTTGTAATACCGATTCAGATAAGTACGGCAACTGTCGGCATAACTCAAAGTTGTTCGGTATTGACCGTTCAGATTGCTGAAATAGGCACTGTCGGCAAATGCTGCCGCCCGTTTCAGAAGAAAAGAAGAAGCAAACAGCGAAGCCGAACCAAAGCACAAAGAGAGAAAAAGAAACAAGCGCAAGACGCCTTTAGGCAGCCTGAAGATGAAGCGGCTTCCCTTTCCGCATTCGCTTTCCACAGAAAGGGAACACACAGAGAAAATATTGCTGGTCTTGCGATACTTGTCTATAATGCCTTTACAGTTCATCAAGCCGAATCCATGCGACCTTTCTGAAGACACAACCTCACCCTCTTTCAGGCTTTCATCAACGATGGTTTTATGGTCGAACAAATGCTTCGTTTGCTCTTCCGTCATACCTCGCCCGTCGTCTTCAATGGCAATCTCAACCGCTTCCTGCATCGTCCGAGCCGAAATAATGACATGCCCGCCTGGCGACGTGTACTTTCGGGCGTTATCGGACAACGTGTTGAGCATGAACAGCGTGAGGGTCTTGTCGGCCTTAACGACAGCATCGGTCGACTTCACCACCAAATCAACTCCTTTCAGCCTGAATCCCATGTTTCCTTTGGCAACAATATCAAACAGTTCTTGCAGGGCAAAGCTTTCGACCTTGATGCTCAGTTGGCCTTGGCGTAGCTGTATCCACCGAGTCAACACATTATTATATTCATTGATCTGGTCCGTGAGTTCGCTGATGTAGGCATAACGGTCGGCACGCAGGGCAACTTCTTCCTTACGTTCGCGCAAACGTTTTATCTCATTGATGATACGGTCGATAAAAGGCGTGATACTGTTGACAAGTGCCATCTTGGCTCTCTGTTCAATGTTCTTTTTCAGATTGTCCGACAAATACAGTTTCTCCATCTGTATCCGTTCGTCTATCTGCTCAAAATTATCTTCCAGCTTCATCCGGTCAGCCTCTTCTTCCTTTTGCCACCGCTTCAAAGGCTCCAACAAATGCTCCATGGAGAACTTGTTGTCGTTTCGCAATCGCATTCTGTCAAAGCCAATCAAAAGGAGTATCACCAAGATAATCATGACAATCACGGCTGCAATCATGATGTTCAGCGTCGCAGCAGATTTATCAAGCTGTTCGGCACGCGCTTCAAGCTGCCGGTCTTGTCGCGTTTTTTCCTGCATATCGAGGTAGATATTCCGGTTGTAATCGCTCAACGTCTTATTGTCAATAGCAGAATAAACCAACGACAGCTGCTCACGGATAGAGGCAACCAGGTCGGGCGCCCGCTCTATGACCGTATCACGGTGTAACGCGTCGTTCAGACAGATGTTGGCCGAATGATAATCTCCGATATGCCAGTAGCATTGGGCTAAGGTTCGATAGGCTCCCGCTATTTGGTAGACATCGCCATACTTGATAAAGATATCAAGCGAGCGTTGTGCCAGATTACCGGCCAATAGAGAGTCGGGCATATAGTCCGTATTGATGAACTTCATTGCAGGGAGATTGGCAGCTATCAGTCCGTCACGTTGCTTGGCATCTTGTAAATGCTCACTGATAGCCTGCATGGAATTTGCCTCCCAAAACGGATAAGCATGCTGCCGGGCCAGCAGGTAGCACCGCATTAAATAGTCGAATTCCTTTTGTGCAATCTCACGACTTGTCCCATGGGTGATGATGCCGCCCGAACCTACATTATAATAATAGGAGAGCAGTTGGGCGGTATCCTGCCGGATAGCACCATATGGGTCGATGTTCCTCAAAGCATCGGCCGACTGTTTCTTTAAGCCGATATAATAAAAGTAGGTTGAACTGACAATATCAAACTCTGACGTGGCATAGGTCATCCGCAAAAGCTGTCGCTGTGTAAGGTGCTCTTGCTCCTCTTTTATCCGGTGCAGCCTGCGCAATGCGCTTTCCCTGTAGGTGTAAAAGTCTTTGTTTCGTGACTGCCTTTGGCACAAACGCATGCATTGCACGTCCGACACCAAAAGCTCTATCTGGTTATCTGTAGTTGAAGTAACCTTGTCCAACAATCGATATGCACGGTCATAATCCATTCTCATGATGCACACGAAAGCGAGGTTATTCAAGGCTTCTGCACGTCCGTTGCTATAGTCGGAGCTTAAAGCCAAAGCCTTGTCGGCATAATACGCTGTCGAATCCAGATTACGATAATGGAATGCATAAGAGATACCATTCAGTCTGTCTACCTCCGCCTTGTGTTCAGGGCTGCAAGCTGAAAGAAAGAAAAGACTTCCTGCCAACAATAAGAGCAGGAAGTCTTTTATATGATAACATTTATTTCCGAGCCTTAGCAATATATCCTAATGCTTCAACACATTTATCCGTGATAGCCTGCCAGTTCCCGGCCGCAATGACTTCCTTAGGGAACAGCTTCGAGCCCATTCCGACGCAAAGCACACCGGCCTTTATCCAGCCCGTGAGGTTCTCTTCGTCGGGAGAAACGGCACCCGTCACCATGATATTGCTCCAGCGCAACGGCCCCAATACGTTTTTGACAAAGGAAGGACCGCCCACGTTCCCGGCCGGAAAAACCTTGGTTACGTCACAACCTGCCGCCTGTGCGTCGCTCATCTCGCTGACGCTTCCGCAGCCGGGAGAATAAGGCACCAGTCTTCGGTTGCAGACCGGAGCTATTTCGGGATTAAAGTTTGGCCCGACAATGAAGTTCGCACCCAACTGAAGATACAAAGCTGCGGTCGGAGCATCAATCACCGTCCCGGCACCAAGTATCAATTCAGGACACGCTTTCGCTGCCCACTTCACCAACTCGCCGAATAGCTCATGGGCGAAATCGCCCCGGTTGGTGAACTCGAAGACGCGCACGCCGCCTGCATAGCAAGCTTTGATAACGTTCTTGCAAACATCGATGTCGCTGTTGAAGAACACCGGAACCATGCCCGTGTCCCTCATCGCCGTAATCACTTCTACTTTATTGAATCTTGCCATTTTTTATCTTTTATCTTTTATCGTTGAACACGGCCGTTGGCATTACCTTCAGCCAGACTCATAACCTCTTCGGCCGACACCAAATTGAAATCTCCGGGAATGGTATGCTTCAGGGCACTTGCCGCAACGGCGAACTCCAAGGCCTTGGCCTGATCCTTATAGGTGAGCATGCCGTGAATCAAGCCGCCAGAGAACGAATCGCCACCGCCCACACGGTCGATAATCGGATTGATATCATAGTGCTTGCTTTGGTAGAACGTCTTCCCATCATAGATAAGTGCCTTCCAACCATTGTGCGTTGCAGAAAAACTCTCACGCAAGGTCGAAACCACATACTTGAAACCAAACTCCTGCATCATGCCTTTAAAAATACCATAGTAGCCTTCAGCATCGGTCTTTCCGCCCTCTACATCGGCGTCGGGCTTGAAGCCGAGGCAAAGCTGCGCATCTTCCTCGTTGCCGATGCACACATCGACGTATTGCATCAGCGGACGCATCACGGAAATGGCTTTCTCGGAAGTCCAAAGCTTCTTACGGAAGTTCAAATCCACCGACACTGTCACGTGATGTCGCTTAGCCGCTTCGCACGCCAGTCGCGTCAGCTCGGCAGCCTTATCGCTGAGGGCCGGCGTGATGCCGCTCCAATGGAACCAGTCGGCTCCTTCCATAACGGCATCGAAGTCGAAGTCTCCGGGCTCAGCTTCAGCAATGGCACTGTTCGCCCGGTCATAAATTACCTTTGAAGGGCGCATGCTTGCCCCCGTTTCGGCATAATACAGCCCTACCCTATCGCCGCCGCGCGCAATATGCTCCGTGTTGACACCGTAACGACGCAAGGCATTGACGGCAATCTGTCCGATTTCATGCGTCGGAAGCTTGGAAACGAAGAAAGTCTCGTGCCCATAGTTCGCCAAACTAACGGCTACGTTGGCCTCGCCGCCGCCGGGAATAATCCTGAAACTGTCTGTCTGTACAAAGCGATAGTTCCCCTCGGGCGACAGGCGAAGCATGATTTCGCCTAATGTAACGATTTTACTCATGTCTGTTCTAATGTTTGTTATAGATTAATCGGTTTGTCGCCGCAAATATACGGATAAATCGTGAAACAGAGAAACAAAACGCAAGAAAAGTGAAGGCACGCTTCTTCATCTCCCGTGTAAACCTCACTGCGTACCGGCTGGCCATACATCTCCTCTGCACAAGTTCATTTCCAGAACATATCATCGGGATAAGGAGGATGCGAGGTGTAGTGCATGACGGCCACGAGATATTCGTCGCCTTTTGTGTCGAGGAGTATCGCTTGATAGCCCAACGGCTGCCAAAGCTCGTTGAGTGCGTGGCACCAATGCGGAATATCGGCCGCCTCGTCCAACTGCTCCTTCGGCACGGGCAAGCCATACGTCTGCACCCGCCGGAGTTCCGTCATCTGGTCAACAAATTCTTCCAGCATTTCTTTCCAGTCAAACATAGCAATGACCTTTGTCTCTTCCAACACAAGGCGCAGCCCCTCGCTGCACAACAGGTCGGACTTGTCGTGATAGAACTCCGACACCTCGCGGTATTCGTCAGCGTATTCCCCGTCACGCGTGGCCTGCGCCGAACAGAACGCTTCGGGCGACGCGAGGAGCTCCTCAACCATCTGCATCACGTCGGTCTCTTCGGCCGCAACCCATTTCGCAAGTTCCCGTGAAGAATCTTTATCCGCAGGGAAATCTATCTGTGGCACCAATGGAACCGGCTCCGGCTCTGCGGGGCGAGAAAAGAGAGGTATCACCAACGGAGCGCTGAACAGCAGCACGCCCGCCACGCATATGGTGCCCTGCACCCACGCACCCTGCCGGAACATTTCCACGGCCCCCCATCCGAACAAGACAACAAGGGCAACACCGACCAGCTTTCCGCACACATTCACCAGTTTTTCTTTCATATCGTTCTCTGTTTAGAAGTTCATACCAATGCGGCTTTGCAAGACCGAAATCGTCTTCCTATTCTACCCGGCACACCATCATCTGCCCAAAGAAAACGATTTCACCGCATTTGCCCACTGCAAATATAAGACTTTTTCCTGACATGCTCCATATTGCCGCGCCATATTCGCCACATCGGTGCACCATCTCCATTGTATCAGTGCCTATATGTGGCGTATCGGAACGCCGTCTGCGCCGCATTATACAGTAGATTGCATCACCGTCTCCCGTGAGCAAAAGAACCTCCTCCCGTAAGCCGTGAAATTTCTTCCCGTATGCCGTGAAATTTTCTCCCGTATATAAATTTATTTTCTCCCGCAAAGAAATTTATTTCTTCCCGTATGAAAATTTATTTCTTCCCGCAAAGAAATTTTCTTCCTCCCGCAAGGAAATTTATTCCGTGCCGCAATAAGGCTCATTTTGTCGGGCAATATGGGTCATTTCGCACGATAAAATGGCTGATATTAGCGTGTGAAATGGCTGAGATTGCAGACCAAAATGGCTGAAATTGCGTGCCGAGCGTGCCGGTTCTTCATTCCAGCATCAAGCAGGCTGCACCCACAAAGCCGGCATTATCGCCCAGCATCGACAGCACGACGCGCGTCTGCTTGGCCGGAACGGGACAGATGTTCTGCCGGAGTTGCGCCTCCATCGCGGGGCCGAAGTAGCGGTAGGCCGCAGCGATTGAGCCGCCCAAGATAACGGTTTCGGGATCAATGAGGTTGATGGTCCATGCCAAGGGCACGGCCAGATGCCGCCCGAAGCTCTCCCATGTGGTCAAAGCCTCTTGGTCGCCCTGCTCGGCAAGCCTGAATACATCGAGCGAAGATGCCTCTTTTTCCGAAACAGAACGGTAGATGTTGGCGACGCCATGCCCTGAGATGAAGTCCTCGATGATGCCGTCTGCGTAGGGCGAACACCAGATTTCGCCGGCCGTTCCCGTTGCTCCGTTCCATATCTTCCCATCGAATACGAGTGCACACCCGATGCCCGTGCCGAGCGTGAAGCCTGCAATGCGCTGCTTACCGCGGCCGGCTCCGAAGCGAGCCTCGCCCAGAATAAGGCAGTTGGCATCGTTGTTGAGTGCCACGGGCAGGCCAAACTCCCGGCTCAATGCGTCGCGCAAGGGGAAGAAGTGCAGTGTGGGCAGCTGCGGACATTCGAGAATGAGGCCCTTGTCGCTGTCGAGCGGGCCCGTAGACCCCACGCCGATGCCCCGCAATCGGGCCGGGTCGAGGTCGTTGTCGTGTATCACTTGCCGGATAGAGGCCATGATTTTGTCGAGGATAACCTCCTTGCGGCGTGTGCCTTCCGTGGGCACTTTGACGGGCGTTCCTATCACGTTGCCCTGTTGGTCGATGGCCCCTGTCATGATTTTCGTGCCACCGAGGTCTACTCCTATGATGATTTCTTTTTCCATTCGTTTGAGGATTAATTGTCATTGACATCTAACCGGCCCTTTCCCCACACCGAAAGTGCGAACACATAAAGGAAGGCCGGCACGTTGACTGCCATGCCGGCAACCATTCCCCAACGGTTTCCGACGCTCCCGACGAGCCAACCTACGAGCGCACCGCCCACGATTGCCGTGCCCAAAAGGCCCGAAATCATGCCGTGGTCGCGGTCGAAACTGTTGATGACGGCACTGAAAACGGAGGTGAAGGAGACGCAGGTGAAGTAGCCGGTCAGGGCAAACGCCACGAGCGAAACGGTCTCGTTGCCCGCGATGGCGCATAAAAGTGCGATGACCGTGCAGGCACTGTGGAAGATGAAGATGCGTCTTTCGCTGACGAAACGCATCAGGAACGAGGCCACCATGCGGCCCACGGCCTGCAACAGCCAGAACAATGCGACGATTAATGCCGTCTTCGAGGGGAAAATCCGGTAGAGAAAGGACGCTTCGCCCCAAAAGGATTGCGCGTTGTCAAGGTGATGCACCTCGTTCATAAAGGTGATGATGTAGGACGAAACGCCCACTTCGGCTCCCACATAAAGGAAGATGCCGAGACCATAAGTGCAGACAATCGGGTGGCGGAACAGCGTCCATAGCCGCGAAAGGTCGAGTCGTTCTTCCTCGCCGGCCTTGGCTTCGGGGAATTGGGCAAAGGCCACGATGAGCAGAATGGCGATGCAGACGATGGCGATGAGCAGATAAATGGTCTTCCATGAGCAGCCGTTAGACTGCAACACCGGTACGATAAGCGGACTCAAGGCGTAGCCTAAGGCCCCGATACCGATGACCATGGTGAGGTTGGCCGTGTATCTTGACGGCGCATCGAGCACGCGGATAAACGGATTTCCGGCTATCTGAACGGCCGTGACGCCTATCCCGATGAGGAAAACGGAGACGATGACGGCCACATAGTTGTCGCTGAAGTAGCACAATAAGGCTCCCGCAGCCATCAAACCCGTACCCGTGAGCAGCACAAGTTTGGCACCTCGCCGGTCCATCAGCATGCCGAAGGGAATGGAAGTGAGTCCGTAGGCGAGGAAAAAGGCAAGGGGCAGGAGGGCTGCCACGGCCAACGAGACGTTGTATTCGGTCTGAAAACGGTCGATGACCACGCCGATAACCGACGTGAGCAGCCCGAATATCACATACATCAACGTGGTGACAACCAGCAGAAAGGAATGTTTCTTTTCGCTTCGTACCATGGGATTGCTCATTCGGTCATCGTTACTTTGGCGCCACGCGAGAAGCTTCCGGCCTCGAAACCGTGGCGTTTGGCATACGCATCGATGAAGAGTTGCACGGGAATAATGCTCTGTATGGAGAAAAGGAACTCGTCTTGCTCGTCGATATACACCGGGACGATGTGCTCACTTTGCCTGTTCAGCGCGGCCTTTGCATTCGTTATGAGCCACACCTTGCCGCCGAACCGCGTGATGTCTTCGGCCATTTTCAGGCTTTGCTCCAGCGTTTTTCCTTCTGAAGCGAACAATATCGACTTGAAGCCTTGGCTCACCATCTCCATAGGACCATGGCGGAACTCGCCGCCCAAGATGCCCGTTGCGGCGATATGCGTGGCTTCTTTGAACATGAGGGCGCTTTGGCTGGCCGTGGAGTAGGCCGGACCGCGGGCGATGATCTGTAAGGTTGTGATGTCGCCGAGGAAGTTCAAGCCTTTGTCGAGCCATGCTTCATAGCTCGAAAGCGTGTCTTCGAACCGACGTTGCAGCGCATGAAGGCGTGCGATGGCGGCCTCGTTCCACTTCCCGGTGAGGTATAAACCGAGGATATAAGCTGCAAGTGAGGTCACGACATAGGTCTTCGTGGAGGTCATCTCCTCCTTTCCTCCCTTGCAAAGCAGGGCAACGTCGGCCTTCTTGGCCAGTGCGCTGTCTTCCTCGTTGACGATGCCTGCGCAGAAAACCGTGGCAGGCAGATGCTCAAGGATTTCCTTTATCTCGTAGCTTTCGCCCGACTGCGAGGAACAAACCAGCAGCGTGGGCTCGTCGAGCAGGCTGAGGTTGTAGTGCAACAACTCGCTCGTATTGATGTACATGGCGTGAATGCCGAGCTGATTGAAGAGGTTGGCGGCCGCAAAGGAGATGAAGAACGAACTGCCCATGCCCGTGAATATCACGCGACTGATGGCACGTTGTGCGATGGTCTCCTTGATTTTCGCCAGCAGGGCCATGCCTTCTGTGCCCGAATAGAACGCAATGATGTTCCCGATGGCGGCGGGCTGCTCCATTATCTCTGTGAGAAACTGATTCTTTGTCATATTCATAATGTGTTTGGATTGGGTTTATAACGTTGAGAAACCGCCCGTGTCTCCCGACACAGGCCAGTCGATTATCATGAAATACCTATTTCGCTTTCATCATACGCAGCACCCATTGACCCTTTGAAAGGTCGATGCAATGCGAATAAGTCACGTAAAGATGGTTGTCGAGTACGTATTGGAAAGCGCAGGCGTCGTTCTTATACAACACAGGATTGTTGCTGACGCGCTTATAACCACGGTCCACTTCTTTCGAAGAGAAGGCGTTTGTGACCCATTTCGTGTGGGTATCGTCGCTGAATTCCTCCACCAACAGATAGTAAGTGCCGTCATAATAGGCCACCGAAGGAGCGGCCAAGGTCTTGTCGGAAGACACGACCGTGTAGGGTTTCTGGTTAGGTAGGTCGGCCACGTTCTTGCTTTTCTTGACGAGCACACTCCAATACTGATTGCTCTTGGCCTGTTCCGTTCCGTTATAATAGAAAAGGTAGAAGAAACCGTCGTTCTTGTTGAAGTAGATAAAAGGGTTCTGGTTCTGCTGACCGTCGGCATAAGGCACCACGATACGCTTGTTATCGAAGTCGATACCATTGTCGCTCTCGGCCATCATGATGCGACTGTCTTTGTTCGGACCTTTGTATTCGGCATAGAACATATAGAACTTACCGTTGCTCATCACCACCGTCGGCCACCGGCAATTGGAGGCGATGATGGGATTACCCTCATATTTCACCCAATCGAGCAGGTTGTTGCTGCGCACGAGGCCCGCCTTTCGCAGGTGAACATCGTTCTCATAGTGGTCAAGGCCATAGTAGCCCCAATACTTGTAGCCGTCCTTGTTGGCCTCAACCACCGAGAAGGTGTGCACGGTGCCGGCATCCCAGCCGCATTTGTCGCCTTGAATGACCAGCTGGTCATCGGCGGCTTGCGGGTAAACGTTACGCTGTCCGAAGGCATTGACGCTCAATGCCGCGAACAAGCTCAATACAATGAATGATTTCTTTGTTCTCATACTTTCTTGTTTTTATGTGTTATGAATGTTTCTTCTTACCAAGCCACTCCGACAAGCCATGAAGAAAGCAACACGAACCTTACTCGTATGAGCTTCCTGTGTGCAGACTTTATACCATGTACACCTCCACTTTGTCGGTCAGAAGCGAGCGGAACTCCTCGTCGGTGAACCGTTTCGTGGTGATGAGCTTGTCGATGTGCTTCACATCGGAAATGACACCGAGACTCCGCCGTCCGAACTTCGAGGAGTCAACCAGCAGGAACACCTCGCCCGCGGCCTCCATCATCACCCGGCTTGTCTTGGCTTCGTTGATGTCGGGCGTGGTGAGTCCAACCCTAAAGTCAACACCGTCGACGCCCATGAAGAGCTTATCGGCCGACACACGGCGCAGGGCTTCGTCGGCCAAAGGGCCCACGAGCGTAGCCGCTTTCTTCAACAGACTGCCGCCCACCATGATAACCTCGATGGAAGTGTTGCTCAGTTCGGTGGCGATGTTCAGCGCGTTCGTGATCACTACCAGCCGCTTGAAGCCCTTGATTTCCTTGGCCAGCAGACTCGTTGTGGAGCCCGCATCGAGGATAATCGTGTCGCCTTCGGAGATGAAAGCCGCAGCCTTGCGCACGATGCGCATCTTCTCTTCGAGGTTGATCTTCTCTTTTTCGTTGAGCGCAAGGCCCGGATAGAGCTGCTTCACCTTGACGGCTCCGCCGTGCGTGCGCTTGAGCAGGCCGCGCTTCTCAAGCAACAGCAAATCCTTGCGCAGCGTCACGGGCGTGGCCCCCAGCGTATCGACCAAGTCTTTGGTCACCAAGCGTCCCTCTTTCTCGAGCAATGCGATGATCTTTCCCAGCCGCTCTTCTTGGAAGAGCACGTTCTCTGTCGTTCCTTTCTGTTGTTCCATGCTGAAATCTGATTAAGTCCGTAGTGCAAAAGTACGAAATTCCGTTTACTTTCGTTTCTTTTTGCCCCTTGATTTTCGGTTCCTGCATGCCGCCGGCAGTCTTACCGGCCCGAAAGGTGGGTCTCGTTGTCGTCCAAAGTGTGAAAGATCGCTTGTCTTGTTCGGCCCGAGGCCGATGACAAAGGGCTACAGAACGGGTCTACAGTGCCCTGTGTCGGCTGATGCTTATAGCTGTCCTTGCCTCCTGATACCGTCATTCTTATCGGAGAGATACTTGGCATTGCGAATTATCTGCACGCTGATAAATATTTCTCTGCACGCTGAGACGAATTTCTCTGCATGCTGATAAATATTTCTCTGCATGCTGATAATTCGATACATCAAGTATCTCTGCCCCTTGCATCAGCCTTATTCGATGACGGTATTCCTATAAGGACGACCGAGGTCGGCCCGTTAGGAAGGCGGCGACGGGTGCTTTTGGCCCGCGACGCTCAGGGTTTGCGCTTGAAACTCCAGCCCCAACCTTCGCCCGAGCCGGGCGTCGTGGGAGCCTTTTGCAGCTGCCAAAGCACCAGTTCGTCGTCGGTGAGCTTCTTGATTTGGTAGACGCCCGTGGCCGCAGCGGCCGAGTTGGTGCAGGCAGCATTGTGGTCGAGAATGAAAGGGTTCTTCACCGTGAGCGTCATCTTCTCGGTGTCGAGAATGAAAGTACCCTTCACGCCGGCGTCTCCTGCCACATGATGATAGGTGAAGTTGATGCCGCCGTCGAGGTCGAACGTCATTTCGCCGTTGATGTCGGGCGTGATACGGTCGCACTGTCCCCAACTTGCCGAGGGCATCCAGTTGTCGGGATAGTTCACGAGGTCGCCCGTTGTCTGGTAACAGTAGTCGGGCGAGCCGGTCAAGGGGTTGGTGTTATAGACCCACGTGCGTCCCGCTCCGCCGCCCGTCAGCTCTTTCCACACGGGTTTGTTGGCTATGGTGGGGTCGGTCTTCGCCACCTTGTAGGTGGTTTCGGCCGAGGTTTCCTGCGCACCTTCGCCGTATATGGTCACGCCCACGGTGTAGGTGCCGGCAAAGGGATAGTAGGAAGTGGCGGAGTTTGCGCCGGGTGCGATGGTTTGTCCGTTGCCCATGTCCCAATGGAAGATGTAACCTCGGTCGGCCTTTGCCGTGAACACGGGGTTATAGGGATCGGTAGCCTTCGTCTCAATGCGTGCGTTCGCAGGTCCGGGGCCCATCTCTCGCGTCTCCATCTGCTGCGGTTCGCAGGCTGCCAGCAGCGTGATAAGGGCGGCAGCCGGGTAGATATGCTTTTTCATTGTCGTTTGGTTTTAAGTTGATGTGCGTCAATAAGGGTTCTGTTTCAAGTTGGGATTGAGGTTGATTTCCTTCTGCGGTATCGGGAAGTAACGCTTGCTGTCGGTGTAGCCCTCCATGAGCGAGCCGCGTCCCGTGCGCACCAAGTCCCAATAGCGGTGACTCTCCAAGGCAAGCTCCACGCGTCGCTCGTGATAGACGGCTTTGAGCGGGTCGGCCTTGTAGGGACTTTCGCCCAATCCCACTCTTGCCCGCACACGGTTGAGCGGTGTCTGCCAGTCGCTGTTGTTGTGAACGGCGGCCTCGGCCTGCCACAGGAGCACGTCGGCAAAGCGAACGACGCGCACGTTGAGGCTGGCAGCGTCGGTCATGTCAGGACGTTGGCTCTTGGGTAGCGTGCCTTTGCGCTTACAGTAGCCGATGCGCGGTGCATCGGGGTTGTGCACGGGGTCGTAGTTGGTGTAGATGGTCTCCTCGTCTGCCGTCCCTTGCCAGAGCACGTCGCCGTTTTTGATGATGGTCCACTCGCGTCGGATGTCTCCCGGCTCGAACTCGTCGTACAGACTCTGCGTGGGTTGGTCGAAGCCCCAGCCGCCATTGCGGTCGTCGCGGCTGCGCTGATAGATTTCGAGCATGCTTCCTTCATTCTCGTCGCCCCACTGCGTCATCTTGAAGTCCTTGAGTTGAATGTCGAACACCGACTCGATGCCGTTGTCGGTGGCTATCGTGAAGAGGTCGCCGTAGTTGGGTTGCAGGTCGTAGTCGCCCGAGGCCACGATTGCTTTGGCCTGCGCTTCAGCCGGTTTCCATTTGGCTTGGAAGATATAAGCCTTGGTGAGGAAAGCTGCAGCTGCTCCCCATGTGGCCCGTCCGAGTTCTGTAGCCGGCATGGCCTTCTTGTGTGGCAGTCCTTCCATGGCCGCCTTGAAGTCGTTTTCTACGAAAGTCCAGCACTCTTCCAGTGTGTTTCTGGGACCTTTGTATTCGGAAGGGGCGAGGATATGGTCTACGATGGGCACGGCACCGAATACCTTTATCAGGCAGAAGTAGTAGTAACCGCGCATGAAACGAGCCTCGGCTATGAAGCGTTTGCGCACATCTTCCTTGACGGCCGTGTTGTCTTTGAGGCCTTCAATCAGTCGGTTGGCGCGATTGATGCCCTCATAGTTCTGCTCCCACACGGTGGAAAGCGTTGCCATTTCGGGTGTGGCACGGAAGTGTTCGAGGTCATAAATCTGTGGTTGGTCGCTGTCGCCGCCTCCGCCTTTCGTGGCATCGTCGGACACAACGTCGCCGATGGCCCAGTCAAGAAACTGAATATATTCCATCCAACCGGCCGGATCGTAGATGCCGACCAATGCACTATAGGCGGTTTGTTCGCCGGAGAAGAACGTATGTTGGTCGATGCTCGGCACGTCGGTGTCCAAAAAGCCTTCGCACGAGGTGAAGCCAAGGAGTGCAAACGAGAGCACGTAGGTTAAATATCTTTTCATTGCTGTGTTGTTTTAGATTGTTTTGTTGTGTTGCATGACGTATTCTCCTTTAGAAGGTCACGTTCAATCCGATGCTGTACAGGCGTGGCATGGGATAATAGCCGCGGTCTACACCGATATCCAACGGGTCTTCGCCGCCTTTCATGCCGATTTCTGGGTCGAGTCCCGTGTATTTCGTGAAGGTATAAAGGTTCTGTGCGTTGAGATAGACGCGGGCCGACTTGATACCTGCCTTTGCCGTGAGTGCGGCGGGCACGGTATAGCCGAGCTGTACCATCTTGATGCGTAGGTAAGAGCCGTCTTCCAAGTAGCGATCGGACTGGAGAATGGAGTTGTTGGCGTCCAATCCTCCCAAGCGAGGATAGCGGGCGTCGGTCTGTGTTCCCTCTCCTCTCCAACGCTTTGTCATGTCGCGGGAGTAGTTGTAGGTGAGGTTTTGTGTCGAACGGGTATAGGTTGACGGGCCGTTATAAATCTTGTTGCCGTAGACACCTTGCAGGGCTACGCTCAAATCGAAGCCTTTATAGCTCACGGCACCGTTGACGGAGTAGCTGAACTTGGGCAGCGGACTTCCCAAATAAGTGTAGTTCTCGCTACTGAAAAGGTTCTCCTTGTTCACCAATTTGTATCGCACATCACCCGGAGCAACGTTCTTCTGTGCCGTCTGTGCATGCACTTCGTCCCAGTTTTGGAACAGTCCGTCGGTCTTCAGTCCGTAGAACTGCGCGATAGGTTTGCCCACTGCGGTACGCGTAAGATGTACCGTATTCATGAAAGAAGCCCCTTCGATGTAGGCATTGTTGGCTCCCAAACTGAGCACACGGTTCTGAATCGTGGTGAAGTTTGCCCCGACGGAGTAGCCCACAGGGTGATCGTAGTTCTTATATTGCAGCGAAATCTCCAAGCCACGGTTGCGCATCTTGCCTGCATTCTGGAAAGGCGGCTCGCTGATCCCCGTTTGTCCGGGAACGGGAACACGCAGCAACATGTCGCTTGTTACCTTGTTGAAGAACTCTATTGTGCCGCTGAGCTTGCTGTTGAAGAAGCCAAAGTCGAGACCGATGTTCGTTGTCGTGGTCTTTTCCCACTTCAGTTCAGGGTTGCCGGTGCTGTTGAAACTGAAGCCCGGTGCAAAGGTTCCGCCGAACAGATAGTTGGAACCGGCGGAGGCAAATGTGGCATATGAATAGGCATCGACACTGCCTTCGTTGCCGATTTGTCCCCAACCTAAGCGGAGTTTCAGGTTGTTCAACACCTTTACTTTCTTCATAAAAGGTTCCTCAGTGATGCGCCATCCGACAGAAACAGAGGGGAACGTACCCCATCGGTGCCCTCTTACGAACTTCGAAGAACCGTCCATTCGCACGTTAGCCGTCAGGAGATAGCGTTCCAAGAAGTTGTAGTTCAGGCGGGCAAAGCCCGAAGCCTGCTTGCTTTCCGTGGTCATTCCTTGGGCCGCAGCTGCGTTGTCTTTCGTGCGGGCATTGTCGATATGCATCACACGTGGGTCGTTACTGGGAACGTCTTTCGCTGAAGCTTGGAGCTTTCTGTAGGTGACAGCATACGTTTCGCAGCCCAACATAGCCGAGAACGTGTGCTCTTTCAGCTTCTTATCGTAGGTCAACGTGTTGGTGAACTGCCTCACATAAGTGCTGTAGGTGTAGTTTGTCAGCGAGTTCACATTGGGATTCTGCTGTGCAGAGAATACGTAATAAACCGGTATATAGCTTGAAAATTCGTTGTTGGCATACTCGGTTGAGTAGGCAGAACGGAACTTGAAGTTCTTTAAGAAATTGATTTCTCCATAGATATTTGCCAGTACCCGGTAGGCGGTATTCTTGGGATTGTTGTACTCGATGGTTGCCAACGGGTTCCAAATGTCGCTGAACGTGGACTTTGTGAAGCTGCCGTCCTCATTGCGGATGGGTGTAATCGGGTCGCGGGTATAGGTGGTCATGATCGGACTTGTCCACTCGTCGTTCTCAATTCCACCTTTGTGGTTCGTGCGAATCAGTGTGATGTTCTCGCCGACCGTGAGCCATGAGTTAGCCTTGAAGTCGCCGTTGGCACGCAAGGTGACGCGATCAAAGGTCGTCTTCTTGATGATTCCGTCTTGACTAAAGCCGTTCAAGCTTAAGAAATACGTTCCTTTTTCGTTGCCACCTGATATGGATAGGTCGGCATTCTTCACCGGTGCATTCTTGTGAAGAATGGCATCGAAGTAGTCAACTGTGGGCAATGTGCGCGTATCCTCTATGAGCGTGCCACCGCCAAGGCCTGCCGACATCTCGTTTCGTAGCATGCCCCACGTCGGACCGTCGCACATATTGTTCGACTTCCACACGTTCTGAACGCCATAATAGGCAGACAGATTGATGGCGGCCTTGCCCGTATTGCCTTTCTTTGTGGTGATGATGATGACACCGTTTGCACCGCGCGAGCCGTAGATAGCCGTGGCCGAAGCGTCTTTCAGCACCTGAACCGACTCGATGTCGCCCGTATTTAAGAAGTTGATGTCCCCCACCATCATGCCGTCGACCACGAATAACGGGTCGGAATCATTCAGTGTTCCGATGCCTCGCACGCGTACCGTGATACCCGAACCGGGCGACCCTGAGAAGCTCGTCACGTCAACTCCGGCCACTTGTCCCTGCAAAGCATGGCTCAATGTCGATGCCGAAAGTTTATTCACCTCTTTCATATCCACTACGGAAATGGCCCCCGTGAGGTCTTCTTTCTTCTGTGTTCCGTAACCAACGACGACAACTTCGCCCACAGAATTAGCTATTTCCGAGAGCGAAATACTCAACCGGCTCTTTCCCACCACGCTTACGTGCTTGGGAGAGTAGCCTATATAAGAGAAAGATAGCGTGGAGTCGTTGGGCAGAACCTTGATGACAAACTTCCCGTTCAGGTCGGTTGTCACCCCCGTTCCACTCTTTGGAGAGCGTACGGTTACGCCTATTAACGGCTCACTTGTTTCGGCATCCAATACAACGCCTGCGATTGTCCGTTCTCCTCCAGTCTGTCCTATTATATAAATAGGTATAAAGGAGAGCATGAACAACATCAAGAATCTCATTCTTTTTGGTCTCATAGCAGTAATGATATTAATGTATATAGGTTATTTTCAATCACAAAGATAATAAAAAGAAAGTAAACGAAATTAATTTGCTTGTATTTTATCTGTTAATTAACATTATTTACATAGATAAATCGCTATTGTTAATATATATGGGTTGCTAAATAATGATGCTAAATCCATTTATGCGACTCGTTGTCAGAACAATTTCTCTATGTAAAACAAACTTAAAAAACCACGGAATATTCATTATTTTACATAATAATGGGTAGGAATAGCGGTCTATTTGCGGAATTCTACTTAAATTTGCAGGCAAAAACCTGTGAGACAGGGTGTCTCTTCGGGATTAAACAACATAAAATCGTGTGAATGAAAAGGAAGCTATTATCTTCAGTACTGCTGTTTTCAGCTGTTTTTGTTTTTACATCATGCTTGAAAAGTAACGATGACGACCAGACAAACTATGCTGATACGGCCATTACGGCTTTCTCTCTGAACACACTGAAACAAACCAAACACGTCAAGACGAAAGCTGGAAAGGACTCCACTTATCAGGATAAATTGACGGCAAGTGGCTATAAATTCTATATCGACCAACTCAAGCACGAAATCTATAATGTTGATTCTTTGCCCTATGGTACCGATGCACGAAAGGTATTGTGCACGATTTCGGCAAAAAACGGCGGTACGGTTGTTTATAAAAGTCTTACGTCTGACACACTTCACTACTATACAACGAAAGATTCTGTCGACTTCTCTAAGCCGCGGGAATTCCGTGTTTACAATCGTGAAGGAGCCTATTGCAGTTACAAGGTGACGGTAAACGTCAGAAAAGTGGCCGAAGGCGTGTTCGCTTGGCATCGCGTCAGTGGGCAAGATGCACGTCTGGGTGCCCTTACGGCAATGAAAGCCGTGGCCTTGAACAGCAAAGTCTACGTGATGGGAAACGAAGGAAGCACAGTCAAACTCTATGCTACGGCCGACAACAACGTAGCTGGTTGGCAGCAATTGGCCCCAAATGTAACACTCGACGGGCAGGCTTACGCCAACTTGATGGTGCTGAATGGCTATCTTTATACCTACAGCAATGGCCGTGTACTGCGCAGTCAAGACGGTATTACATGGGAGTATAGGGGCAATGTCGCACTGAAACAATTGGCCGGTGGCTACAACAATATTATATATGGTGTCACCGAAGGAAGCATTCTGCTGTCTGAAGATGGCGGAACTACATGGAAGAGTGACGCCATGGGCGCCGAAACGGGTTATCTGCCCACTCAGAACGTGCGCTTGTTCGGCTTCGCTTCAAAAGTGAACGCCGGCGTTTACAACCTCGTGTTAACAGGTATCCGCCCGTCAAACTATGTCGATGACAGTGGTATGGTGTGGGGGCGATTGCTTGGAACGAATGACAACACGCAGACATGGAACTACTACGGACAAGGTTTTTCGCCCTATCAGACTCCGCGACTCACCAATCTGCAAGTGGTTAAGGTGGGCAGTCAGTTGTTAGCTTTCGGCGGTGTAGGTATCGGAGGATACAAGGCAAAGGCCTTTGCACAGTTCCATTATAGTGTAGACAAGGGTGTTACGTGGCAGAAGAGCGACAGCTATTCGTTGCCGAAGAACTTTGAAAGCGATGCAACATCGTTTGCCATGACCGTCGATGAACACCACAATCTGTGGCTGATAGCCGGAAAGAGCGGGCGTGTTTGGAAGGGAAACCTTGCCGGAATGCTTGCAAAAGAGTAACAGACCGAGATGCGAAAGGTGACGCTCTTGCTGCTGATGATGGCTTCAACGCTTGGAATCAATGCACAAACCGACGATGAATACCTGATGGAAGTAGGCGGAGGCGTGGGGCTCATGGGCTATCTGGGCGACTATAATGGGTCGTTGACGCGTGGTTTGCAGCCGATGGTGACGCTGATGATGCGCCGTAATATGAATGCTTATATGGCATTTCGGTTTGCAGTTTCGATGGGAAAGCTGAAAGGAGACGAACGAAATGCCGGCACGTATTATCCACTCATGGGCAGTACGGCTTATGCTTTCAACCGTTCGGTGACCGATGTAGGCCTGACATATGAATATAACTTCTGGCCTTATGGCACGGGCAACGACTATTATGGAGCCAAACGACTGACTCCTTTCGTCTTCATCGGAGTGGGCGGAACGTATGTCAGTGGGGCGGAAAAAGTCTTTACGGCGAATGTTCCCCTTGGTCTCGGCTTTAAATATAAAATAGGTGAACGCATGAATGTTGGACTTGACTGGGCCATGCACTTCTCGTTGAGCGACAAACTTGACGGCAGGAAAGACCCTTACGGCATTGCTTCGACGGGAATATTCAAGAACACCGACTGCTATTCCGTGCTGCAACTGACGTTGACTTACAGCTTCATGCCTAAATGTTCAACTTGCAATAAAGATTAAAAAAGAATATGGACACTTCATTGGATATGACACGGATACCCGAACACATTGCCATCATCATGGATGGCAACGGGCGTTGGGCCTCAGAAAAAGGGCAACCGCGCAGCTACGGCCATCAGGCCGGGGTCGATGCCGTGCGTCGTATCACATCGGAAGCCACACGGTTGGGCGTCAAGTTCCTGACGCTCTACACTTTCTCTACCGAGAATTGGAGCCGACCGGCTGACGAAATAAGTGCTTTAATGGGGCTTGTGCTGACCTCACTTGAAGACGAAATATTCATGAAGAACAATGTGCGCTTTCGTGTTATCGGCGAGGTGAAGCGTCTGCCCGACGACGTTCAGCAGAAACTTCGCGAGACCGAGGAGCATACGGCAGGCAATACGGCCATGACAATGGTGGTAGCTCTGAGCTATAGTGCACGTTGGGAAATCACACAGGCAATGAAAGACATCATCGCTGCGCACGAAATGGACGCTAAAATCCCATCTCATCGGCCTCTTTTGCCGGCAGATATCACGGAAGAACTCATTGCCAAGCATCTGCAAACCAACTTTATGCCCGATCCCGACCTGCTGATCAGAACGGGTGGAGAGCTGCGCATCAGCAACTACCTACTGTGGCAAATTGCCTATTCCGAGCTGTATTTCTGTGATACCTATTGGCCCGACTTCAGTGAGGCAGACCTTCGGAAGGCTATTCTGAGCTATCAGAACCGGCAACGTAGGTTTGGAAAGACCGAGGCACAGGTGGAAGCCGAGGCAACCGAATAGTAATAAAGCGTTGAAACATCTTTGATAATGAACCCTATAAAGAAAGTTTTTTTCATATTGGCAGCGGGAATCACTTATGGAGTGCCTGCTTTTGCGCAGGATAAGATACTCTTTCCCGATATATCCTACGCCGGAACACCGCGCTCATGTATCATCGGAGGCATCAATATCTCGGGGGTTGAGGGCTATGAGGACTATATGTTGTCGGGCATTTCCGGCTTGCAAGTGGGACAGGAAATCACGGTTCCGGGAGCAGACATCACCAATGCGGTGAAGCGTTATTGGCGTCATGGCCTCTTTTCCGATGTCCGTATTTCGGCCGACTCCATCGTCGGGCGAAAGATTTATCTGCATATTGCCCTGAAAACACGGCCACGTGTCTCCACAATCAACTACGAAGGACTGAAAAAGAGCGAGCGCGAAGACATGGAAAACAAGTTAGGACTGCTCAAAGGTTCGCAGATTACGCCTAACATGATTGACCGTGCAAAGATTTTAGCCAAGAAATATTTCGACGATAAAGGCTTCAAGAACGCAGAAATCACCATCAACCAGCGTGACGATGTGGCTAACAAAGGCCACGTAATCCTTGATGTTATTGTCGACAAGAAGCAGAAGATGAAGGTGCGCAGCATCATCATTGAGGGTAACAATGCCCTGAAACTTTCAAAGATAAAGGGCGGATTCTTAAAGAAAGGAGCCTTTGCTAAGACGCACGAGGCTGGAAAACTCGGCTCGTTCCTCAAAGCAAAGAAGTTCACCCCCGAACGTTGGGCGACGGACAAAAAGAACTTAATCGAGAAATACAATGAATATGGCTACCGCGATGCCGTCATTCTGAAAGACAGTGTGTGGAATGCCGACCCGAAACATGTCAATATCTATCTGAAAGTCGATGAAGGTCGGAAATACTACCTGCGCAACATCACTTGGGTGGGCAATACAGTCTACTCAACGCAGCAGCTGAACCACATCTTGGGAATGAACAAGGGCGATGTCTACAATCAGAAATTGCTCGAAAAACGCGTTTCAAGGGACGAAGATGCAGCCGCTAACCTCTATTACAATAATGGTTATGTGTTCTCAAGCATCAGTCCGACTGAGGTAAACATCGACGGTGACTCGATAGACCTTGAGATGCGCGTCACCGAAGGGCCGCAAGCCTATCTGAGTCACGTGCGAATCAACGGTAACACGCGCCTGTATGAGAATGTAATCCGCCGAGAACTGCGCACCAAACCGGGCGACCTTTTCTCACGAGAAGCCTTGATGCGCTCGCTACGTGAGATACAATCCATGGGACATTTCGACCCTGAGAAGAGCAGTCAGCCTGATGTGAAACCCAATCCCGAGGACGGAACGGTCGATATCACCTACAATTTGGAGCAGAAAAGCAACGACCAGATTGAATTTTCCTTGGGTTGGGGACAGACTGGTTTAATCGGTAAGATTGGTTTGAAGCTCAACAACTTCTCCATGGCCAATCTTTTCAAAAAGAATAAGGAGCATCGTGGCATCATGCCTATCGGTGATGGCGAGGTGTTGAGCCTCGGTGCACAAACCAACGCTGACTATTATCAGAGCTATAATGCCAGCTATTCCACCAATTGGTTTGGTGGCAAGCGGCCTAATCAGTTCAGCATCGGTCTCTATTTCAGCAAGATGACCGACGTTTCGAGCAGTTATTACAACGATGCCTACCGTCAGAACTATCTGAATTCCTATTATGGCGGCTATGGTTACGGCTATGGCAACTATAACAACAATTATTACGAGAACTATTACGACCCCGACACCTACATGCGCATGTATGGTATCAGCTTGGGTTGGGGAAAACGGTTGCGTTGGCCTGACGACTACTTCGTGCTTTCGGCACAGTTGGCTTATCAACGCTATGAGTTAAAGAACTGGAAATACTTCCTGATGACCAACGGAATAGCCAACAACCTGAACTTGAGCATCTCTTTGAGCCGCACGTCAACGGACAACCCGCTCTTCCCACGCCGTGGTTCGGAGTTCACGGCCAGCGTTACGGTCACTCCGCCATGGAGCGTATGGAACCATAAGGACTATAAGAACCTTGCCGTGAACCCTTATTCGCCCACCTATTCGGCCGAACAGCAGGAGAAATATCGCTGGGTGGAGTATCATAAGTGGAAGTTCAAGGCCCGCACCTATACCGCACTTAGTGGCGGACAGAAGTGCTTCGTGCTGATGACCCGCATCGAAATGGGTTTGTTGGGCAGCTATAACAAGTATAAGAAGACGCCGTTCGAGACCTATTATGTGGGTGGTGACGGTATGAGTGGCTCTTCTTCGAGTTATGCCGACGAGACAATCGGACTGCGAGGCTACGACAACGGTTCGCTGGCTTATAACGGTTATGCCTACGACCGCTTCTCTTTGGAGCTTCGTTATCCGTTCCTCTTGGGCAACACCACTATCTATGGCCTCGGATTTGTCGAAGCTGGTAACGCTTGGTCAGACACGAAGTATTTCAATCCGTTCGATATGAAGCGCAGTGCCGGCCTTGGTGTGCGCATCTATCTGCCGATGGTGGGTCTGATGGGCATCGATTGGGCCTACGGTTTCGATAAGGACAACGTGAACAACAAGAAAGGTGGAAGCCAATTCCACTTCATCTTGGGACAAGAATTCTAATGAGAGTTGACGAGTTGATAGTAAACGGGTAAACAAGTGAACAGGTTGACGAGTCAATGGTAATGTTTATAAAAAGAATAATGGTTGACAACGTGTTCGAATTGACAAGCCTTTTGTCCGTTCGTTCATTCCTTTCTCTCGGAAGGAATGGGTTGGGTGCGTCCTCTCATCTGCTTGTCGGCCTGTAAACTAAATACAAATGGATATGGAAAAGAAGATTTTAAGAAAGGTACTAAGGTTTGTTTTACCTTTTTATCTTTTTACCTTTTTACCTTTATCTGCCTCTGCGCAGAAGTTCGCATTGATTGATATGGAGTACATTCTGAAGAATGTTCCGGCCTATGAACGTGCCAATGAGCAGTTGAATCAGGTGAGCAAGAAGTGGCAAGCCGAGGTCGAAGCACTCAATACCGAGGCAAGCACGATGTATAAGAACTATCAGAACGAGTCGGTCTTCCTCTCACAAGAGCAGAAAAAGGCTAAACAAGAGCAGATTATGAACAAGGAAAAGGCCGCAGCCGACCTGAAAAAGAAATACTTCGGCCCCGAAGGTGAACTCTTCAAGAAGCGCGAAGCCCTCGTCAGTCCTATTCAAGAAGAGATTTACAACGCCGTGAAAGAAATCTCGGAGCTGCGCGGCTATAGTCTTGTTCTCGACCGTTCGAGCGACCAAGGCATCATCTTTGGCAGCCCGAGGATTGATATTTCCAATGAAGTGCTGCAAAAATTGGGCTACGGAAAGTAAGCAAAAAATAATTATATAACAACAAATAAAATTCAGAACAACATGAAGAAGATGATTTTAATGATGCTGATGTTTGCCCCTTTGGCAACATTTGCACAGAAGTTTGGCCACATCAACGCACAGGAAGTGATGTCGCAGATGCCCGAGTTTATCAAGGCCCGCGGCGAAATGGAAGCCAAAGCCAAGCAAATGGAGAACGATCTCAAGGCCATGCAGGACGAACTCCAGCGCAAGAGTCAGGAGTATGACAAGAACAAGTCTACGATGAATGCTACCAAACAGCAGGAAACGGAGGCCGAACTCAACACCCTTTACCAGAAGTATCAGCAGGCTTTGCAAGACAACCAGCAGACACTGTCCAAAGAACAGCAGGAGAAAATGCAGCCCATCACGACAAAGCTGGTCAATGCCATTAAGGAAGTGGGCAAAACCGGCGGCTATGTCTACATCATGGACGTAAGTTCAGGCATTCCTTACATCAGCGACACCCTGAGCAAAGACGTTACTGCCGAGGTAAAGACGCAACTCAACAAACTGAAGTAATTCACGATACAGAACAATAGTGGTGGGGGCGGAATTCTTTTCCGTCCCTCTTTGCACTTTACAGGGGCTTCGCTCCCCCATCATTCAACATTCTTTTAATTTCAAACCAAATAAACGATTATAAAACTTGGAAGAGTAAATAAAAGATAGTATATTCGCAGATTATAAGAATGACAAAGAATATATTCATACCCAATGTCTCTAGAGATGACAGAATAGGGAGTGTCTTCAACAGTCTCTTTACTATCATAAGGGAATCAGAATCGATTGAGGCTGAAACCCTTAATTGGGATTTTAAAAATGATTTGTTCCTGCATCCATTTTTCCTTGCGCCACTTGCAATTTATAAAGATATTTGCAACAAAGAAGTGAGATGTAGCAACATGGAGCCTGAACTTGAGAAATATTTTACGAATATTTGTTTCAAAGAAATTTATGATGCATCAGGCATTAAAAGTGGAGAATTGAACAAGTATCTTGAGAAAAGTTATATTCCTATTGTAAAATTCAAATGTAAGGGAACTGATATAAACAGAATACAAGAAATACTTCAACGTGTCATAGAAAGGCAGTCACGAGTGGATAAAAATATGAGGACCCCTATTTCCCACCTGTTAAGTGAACTCGTTGATAATATAGGAGAACATTCCGGCAGTGAATATGGTTATATATTTTGTCAACGTGTCAAAAGAGATCTCCTCATAGTGATAGGTGATAGTGGAAGAACCATTTATGGTAGCTACGTTAATACAAAGAAATATCTTGATATCATAGGCTTAGACGAGGCATTTGCCATCAAGATTGCCAATGAAGGGTATTCCACAAAAGATAGACCTGAGGCCGAAAACCGAGGCTATGGAATATCAAAATCTAGGGAAATGGTTGTTGATGGGTTAGGAGGAGCTTTCTTCATGCTCTCAGGAACAGCCTTTTATAGGCACAATGAACAAGGAATTAATATCGTTAATATACCTGAAGCTTATCGGTGGAATGGAACTATTATTTTAGTTCGGATTCCATTAAAAGCCTCACAAGATTTTAATTTCTATCATTTTGTTGAATAAATTAAGAAAGGATTGGATATGGACATCATCGAAGTTCAGAAGATTTTAGGCAAGGAGATACGCTCTAGAGCCTCTATTTGCGCTATCAAGGAGCGTATGCAGAATAAGGGAGAAGTGTGTTTAGACATGAAAGACATAACTTTCATTTCCCGTTCATTTGCCGATGAACTCTATAACCTTCAATACGACTACAAACAGGTGCACTTTTGCAATCAATCTGAAGAAGTAAGTAAGATGATGCAGGTGGTATGGGAAGGAAGAAAGAAAAAGAGAGAAAGGAAAGCAGACCATACGGTAATCCAAGATATGACTTCCATAGATAAATTCGTGGATTTTTTACAAACAATATAATGAAAACAATAATGAAAAAGCTATTCCTGTTGCTCGCATTCACTGCACTGACGCTCTCTGCCAATGCGCAAACACCTTTGAAATACGGCTATTTCAGCTTTTCAGAAGCACTGAAAGCCATGCCCGCCTATGCGGTTGCCGAGCGCAATATGGCCGACCTTCGGGCCAAATATGCCGAAGAAGGCAAGCGCGTTGAGGACGAATTCAACAAGAAATACGAGCAGTTTCTTGACGGACAGCGCGACTTTGCACCGTCGATATTGCAGAAACGGCAAGCCGAACTGCAAGAGATGATGGAGAAAAACGTGGCTTTCAAGACCGAATCACAACGGCTGTTGGCACAGGCCGAGGCCGACAGTAAGGCCTCATTGAAGGTACGTTTGCGTGCCATTGTGGCACGGATAGGTGCCGACCGCGGCTATGCTTTCATTCTCAACACCGACAATGATGCCGTTCCCTACGTCAATAATGCCGTCGGCGAGGACATCAATGCCTTGGTGAAAGATGCAGTAAGGAAGTAAAATGACGCCATTTCCCAAGCTACCCGGCCCCATCGGCGTGTTCGATTCGGGCTATGGTGGACTGACCATCCTGCATGGTATCCGCCAATTATTGCCCATGTATGATTACGTTTACTTGGGAGATAACGCCCGTGCACCCTATGGTACGCGCTCGTTCGACGTGGTTTATCAGTTCACCCGGCAGGCCGTTATGAAGCTTTTCGAGATGGGTTGCCACCTTGTTATCCTCGGTTGCAACACCGCTTCGGCCAAGGCTCTGCGCAGCATTCAGCGCAACGACCTGACCGAACTTGACACTTCGCGCCGCGTTTTGGGTGTGATTCGTCCCACGGCAGAGGTCATTGGCACGCTCACAAAGAACAACCACGTGGGCCTTTTGGCCACCGAAGGCACCGTGAAGAGCCACAGCTACGACCTTGAAATCCGCAAACTGTGGCCCAAAATCAAGGTAACGGGCGTGGCATGTCCGTTCTGGGTGCCGCTGGTTGAGTACAACGAGGCCGACAGTCCCGGTGCCGATTACTTCGTCAAGAAGCGCATTGACGAGCTTATGCGGCGCGATCCCGACATCGATTCCATCATTCTGGGTTGCACACATTACCCCCTTCTGATGCCCAAAATCGTGAAATACGTGCGCCCGGGCGTGCGTATCATTCCGCAAGGTGAGTATGTTGCGGGCAGTCTTCAGGCCTATCTCGAACGTCATACGGACATCGAAGCGAAGCTCACCCGTGGCGGTTCGTGCCGTTATTTCACGACCGAGAGTCCCGAACGCTTTGAGGAAAGCGCCCGCATCTTCCTGCATGAGAAGGTGAAAGTGGAGCATGTGGAGCTGTGACAAGCCCTCTTGCCTCTCGCTTTCATAGCCTGAGAATACCGATTTCCCCTTTTTCGGAAATCAAAGTCACTTCTATCGTAATTCAATATCAGCCATTTCATCGCCTAATATCACCCATTTTGCACGATGAAATGGGTGAGATTGAAATGCAGGTTGTAAGCCGTTGATTTTCAGTTTGAATGCATGTAGGGACGCACGGCTCGTGCGTCCGCCCCGACACTCCCGCATATTTGCTTCCAATTCAGCTTGAGCGGACGCACGGACCGTGCGTCCCTACATACCCGTCATGACAAAATTGATGCGCAAAATGGGGAAAACGGAGGGCAAGATTGTTGAA
>ERZ772960.561-NODE-561-length-32909-cov-20.101905_pt1 | contig 32909 bp, 29 predicted proteins | sample MGYA00580678_ERZ772960 | MGnify/ENA primary metagenome ERZ772960 (study PRJEB29015, sample SAMEA2737930) | human oral metagenome | biome: human oral; feature: human-associated habitat; material: dental | place: China | collected 2059 ... | reverse complement strand
GAACATAAGAAAGGCCACTCTTGCCGGTAGTAGAGTACCGAAGGTGGCCCATATACAGGTCTCCCGCAAAGGGAAGCTTAGTTTTAGCAAAAGAAACATCAGACAACTGCTCCTGTGAGTAGTCCTTATAATGCTTATGAACATTAGCAAATATCTCAGTAACAGCATTCTTTCCCTCTGCACGCTCACGGAACATATATTCATTACCTGGCTCAGAGTCTAATTTTACAGAAGCCATACCAGCCCCTTCCTGCCCACGATTATGCTGCTTCTCCATCATCAGATAGAGTTTATTCAGTGCATACATCCAGGTGCCATACTTCTCCTGATAATACTCTAACGGCTTCAGCAAACGTATCATTGCTACACCGCAATCTTCATGAATGTTCTTTTCCATTGATAAGCTTTCTGTCTATCTTGTTCTTTTAATTTACTCTTTTTCTCTATATATCTCCCTTTATAAAGAGGAAGATATTATTGGTTTCATGTTTTTAGGAGTGTACATAGCCTGCCCATTGAGTATTAACTCACACAGACTATGTCTTTTAATGTTCGGATTACTACCGTTCATCCTCTCCTTATTCAACAGTAACTGACTTCGCCAGATTTCTCGGCTGATCAACATCCTTGCCTTTACATACAGCTATGTGATAAGCCAACAGCTGCAATGGAACCGTTACTACTAATGGTTCGAGACATTCCATCATATCTGGAAGTTCAATGACAGCATCCGCAATCTTGGAGATTGTTGTGTCACCCTTTGATACTAAAGCTATCACACGACCTTGACGTGCTTTTATCTCTTGGATATTACTCCTTACTTTCTCATACATTCCGTTATGGGTTGCAATAGCTACAACAGGCATATCTGAGTCAATCAAAGCAATTGGACCATGTTTCATCTCTGCTGCTGGATAACCTTCTGCATGTATATAAGATATCTCTTTCAACTTCAATGCACCTTCCAAAGCCACAGGATAACTATATCCTCGACCCAAATAGAGGAAATTACGGGCGTAAGTAAACGTACGAGCTAAGTCTGCTATCTGCTCATTTGACTTTAACACCTCTTCTATAATAGATGGCATTTCAGCCAATTCCTTTATTACTTTCTTGTAATCTTCTTCTCTGATAGTTCCTTTTGCATGTGCAAGTGCAAGTGCAAACATTGTCAACACTGTAACCTGTCCTGTGAAGGCCTTCGTTGATGCTACGCCAATCTCAGGTCCTACATGAATATAAGTACCTGTGTCAGTAGCACGAGGAATACTTGAGCCTATCGCATTACAGATGCCATAAATGAAAGCACCCTTAGACTTTGCAAGCTCGACTGCCGCAAGTGTGTCTGCAGTCTCACCACTCTGTGAGATAGCAATGACAACATCACCACTCCCAACTACGGGGTTACCATAACGAAACTCACTTGCATATTCAACTTGAACAGGGATACGACAATATTCTTCTATCAACTGCTTACCTATTAATCCGGCATGCCAACTTGTTCCACAAGCTACGATAATTATGCGCTTTGCGTTGAGTAATTCATTACGATGGTCTATCAAAGCACTCAACGTAACCTGATTATGCTCAGGATGAACACGTCCTCGCATACAATTCTTTAAACATTCTGGCTGCGCAAAAATCTCTTTAAGCATGAAATGAGGGAACCCACCCTTCTCTATCTGACCAAGATTAATATCTACAGTACGCACTTCAGGTGATAACTCTTCATTCAGAATATTAACCACCTTCAGCTCCTCTCCTAACTTCATAACGGCAATATTACCATCATCTAAGTACACTACCTTATCCGTATACTCAATGATAGGACTGGCATCAGAGCCAAGAAAGAACTCTCCATCACCAATACCAACCACCAACGGACTCTGTTTACGTGCCGCAATTATCGTATCTGGATTACGCTTATCAAGTATAGCTATAGCGTATGTACCAATTACTTGATGAAGTGCTAACTGTACAGCTTCCAACAGACTGAGGTTTTTCTTCGTCTGTATATAATCTATCAGTTGCACCAACACTTCTGTATCGGTCTCTGATTGGAACTTCATTCCCTTCTCTATGAGGTTATGCTTTATCTCAGCATAGTTCTCAATGATGCCATTATGAATAATAGCAAGATTCTTAGACTGCGAATAATGCGGGTGAGCATTTACTGATGAAGGCTCTCCATGTGTAGCCCAACGCGTATGAGCAATGCCGATATTACCTGTTGTATCCTTATCAGAGCAATACTCTTCCAGGTCGGCAACCTTCCCCTTAGTCTTATATACATTCAGATTCTTACTCTCGTTTATCAATGCAACACCTGCACTGTCATACCCCCTATACTCAAGACGCTGTAAGCCTTTAATTAAAATGGGATAAGCTTCACGCTTTGTTCCTATGTATCCTACAATTCCACACATACTCCTAATACAATCTATTATTCTATTCAAAAAAGAGAACACCTCTCACACCCCCTCTTTTTGGTAGTCCCGAAAGGTCTACCCAAGACATGGATGTCAAAGATATTCTCATTCCAATTATATTTCTTCCATAGAAGACTATAAGAATAGCCTCCAAGGACAGTATATTACTTTCTCAACACGTTCACAAGCAGCGAAGCTACTGACGTCACGATACCGATAAAAGAGAACCAGAGAGTGGTTGAACTACCGATACCAGAGTTCTTAGCCTTTACGCTGTTTGGCTCAATATAGAGGACATCATTCTGTTGAAGATAATAATAAGGTGAGTTCAGCAAGTTTGCATCATTAAGATTCAAACGTACAACGTGCTTCTGACCTGTCGCATCTTCACGTATCAACATGATGTTATTACGCTTACCATAAACGCCAAGATCACCTGCTTGTGCAATAGCTTCCATAACGCTCATCTTCTCCGTTGACACAGGAATAACGCCTGGGTGACCAACTTCACCAAGCACTGTTATATGATAACTGCTCATGCGAACCGTCACAATAGGATTCTCTGTGCGTGCCAAATAAGGTTGTATCTTACTCTTGATAAGGTCCTCACACTCAGGCTTTGTCAAGCCACTTACATGAATCTTACCAATCACAGGGAAATTGATAAAGCCAGAGTTGTCTACCAAGTAGCCCTGTAAAGAACCACCACCAGAACTAACTTGCTTACCACCTCCCAACTGGTTGCGTACTTGTAGGTTAAAAGGAGCTGCCGCATCAGGGTCGGTAGTGTTCACCGTGATGGTCAACTCATCCTTTGGCATAATGCGTGCGTCATACAAACCACGTGAAGCAGCAAGGCTAATAGAGTCAGCATTTTGTAAGTAGGTAAAGCCCTTACTTGAACCACATCCTGACATTGTCACAATCATAGCCGTAACTATGAGGGAGAAAATAATTTTTTTCATTTGAACAAATAACGTGCAGTCAACTATCAACATTAATTTTAGCAAAATAAAAACGAACGAAAATTATGGAACTACGCCCCTTATTTTATCGATCGAATCATATTCTTTGCAAAAATACAACTATTTTCTGATAACTACAAGCTAATAACTGTTTTTCTTTTTAGATTCTTCAACACATAATAACGTACACCTTTCCACATCAGAACTGTGTTGAAGTGCATTGAGAGAAAATCTGTCTAAAACTTAGGACTTGCCATAAACTATAATGGTCAAAACTGCTTATTAATCGTATTGCTATCAGACATCTTATTAGTCCTTGGTCGTTTACAGCCGTCCTAACAATAAACAGGATTCAGACCAAAGACATTCTACAAGACTTTTAGCCCTTAACAGCGATGGTGCAGACACCTCACACCATTGGTGTTTGACATCAATACAACATGTGCAAAGTACCAGCACCAAAGTAGACAACGACGAGAAAGACTTACGTTTATAATTTAACCGTACGTAGTAAATAGCTAATTACAAGCGTCTTATACGTAGAGATGCTTTATAAAGAGTGTCAATCAGAATGAACAACACACCTTACTCCTTCTTGATGTCAGCCACCACATACTCAGACCTTGTTCCAATTCGGAACTTACCACCCCAAATGCCAATTCCTGAAGATACATAATAATGCGTATCTCCCTTCTGTAAAGGCCCAAAGGCATCTTCGTAGATAAGGTCCTCTATCCAACTTATAGGCCATACCTGTCCATAGTGTGTATGCCCAGAGAGTTGGAAATCTACCCCTGCCTGCTGTGCCTCTTCTAAGTGATAAGGCTGATGATCCATAAGAATCGTATAATAACCTTTTGGTGCTGACCCTATCAAATGTCGTAGACTGGCACGTCTTTTATTCGTCCTATCGTCGCGTCCTACAATAAGGATTGAGTCACCACCTGCCAAAGGTACCACACTATGCTCGTCGATCAGCAAGTGTATCCCCGCATCTTGATAGAACTTTTTAGCACAGGGCTCGCCACTATAATACTCATGATTGCCCAAACAAGCATATACAGGAGCTTTCAAGCGATGAAACTCTGATGCCATATCTTGTTCGATCAAGGCTCGAATACTTCTACCAATAATGTCGCCAGCTATCAGAATTACCTCTGGAATCTCTTCATTAATCATGTCAACCCACTTTCTAAACTCATCTGCACGATTATGATAACCCAAATGTAAATCCGACATCATTACCAATCTATGCGGCTGATGAAAAGGTTTATCAGAGTTCAAAACCATGGGTACACGTTCTTTATGTAGATAATTGAAATAGCCATAGACAAATAATCCTGTCATAATGACGATAACCGACACCGTACCTATCCAACTATTGTAAAGGAATGAACGAGGAACAAGATGAAACAGTCTACCTAAATCGAGTACAAGAAAGAACAACAATAAATAGAATCCGATGAAAAGAGAAGAATTTCCCAGTTCATACAGTGCTACAGCCACTGACATTGGCTTATCATCAAGACCAAAAATAAAATTGGTAAAAAAGCATACTAAGCACAAAAGCAATGCACCTGTAACGACCCATTTACCTATAGCCGTCATCGGCAGGAGTTGCCACACATGCCAACTTACATACCCAACACCTATTAGAAGGATTAGAAGAAGGACTATTACTCTACTAAAATTCATCTTACAATCTTTTTACTTAAAATATTACTAAATATCTACGTGCCCACAGTATAGAGGCTATTCCTCTCATTCCAAGAAACGATAAGAATGCTATCCATAAGGCATCATTCCCATAACTACTCCACAGTAGATAATAGACAACGAAGAATGTTATCATTGCCATAGCTGTTGAGAACAACATCCCTTTAGTTGCTGTCAACCCAATAAAGACCCCATCCAACACAAAAGCTGCCATCCCCACTACGGGAATAAGGTAGGCCCAGAAGAGATAGGGGTGTGCTGCGACGACAACAGTCCTATCGCTTGTGAGAAGATGGAGAAAACCTACACCCCCGAAGACATACATCAATGTAAAAAACAAGGCCATAATGATGCCAAAACCAAACAATCGGCGAACAGTTATACGCAACCCTACTCTATCTCCCGCACCATAGTACTTCCCACTTAGTGCCTCTCCTGCGTATGCAAAACCATCCATTATATAAGAGTACAGAGTAAACAATGTCATTAACAAGGTGTTTACGGCCAATATCATTGGTCCTTGCTTTCCACCTGACGAGGTAAAGAAAAAGTTGACAGCTACCAAACAAAGGGTGCGTAAAAAGATGTCCTTGTTTACACGAAAGAACTCACCCCACTTACCCTTCATAGCCAACACTCGACGGACACACCCTTGCAAACACACACGCTCATCAACTCCGATAGTAGTCATCTGCCTATAAGCAGCATACAGAGAGACAAGAAAACCTACCCATTGAGCAAGTAATGTTCCTGTTGCAACGCCACTTACCCCCCAACCAAGCACGAAGACGAAGAAGAGAGAGGCAAGGATATTGACTATATTCTGCAATACTGCGACAAGCATAGGCGTACGTGTATTCTGCATACCGATAAACCATCCGGTCAAGCCATAGAGTCCCAACATTGCTGGAGCACCCCATATCACTATTCTAAAATAGGTGGCTACGAAGTGCCACGAGGCTGCTGGCGTATTCATCAACCGAAGCATCCCCCACTCTATGCCACGTTGTGCCACAATGAAGAGCAAGCCCATGCCCACTCCTATCATCAAGGTGCGTATAAGAATATCTAAACATTCTTGCCTATCTTTCCTCCCGTATGCCTGAGAAGTCATACCACTCGTACCCATACGAAGGAAGCCTAACAGCCAATACATCACATTGAATATCATTGAACCGACTGCTATCGCACTGATGTAAGCCTCATTGCCAATATGCCCTACCACCGCCAAGTCGACAAGACCTAACAGTGGTACTGTCACATTACTTATAATAGAGGGGATGGCAAGGCGCAGTATCTCCCTGTTCCAGTTATCCATCAATTGCATTTCTCTACTCTCTAATGTAATCCTTAGCCACCAGGTCGTAATACAAAGCCTCCAACTCTGCCAATGACAAGCGTTCTATTGAATGTTCCAACACTCTAATCAGCTCTGCACGACGTGCGTCATTCTCTATTCTATCAAAATCCATATCGTTCGTTTATAAGCTATTGTACAAATACTATGCCGAAACAAAAGTAATTGAATTAATTGTGAATTCAAAAGATATTAGCTACTTTTGTGTGCTTTATTGGATAATTAAACGATATGAGTAAGAAGCAAGAATACAAGCTGAAGAACGAAGAGTATCTAAAAGAACTTAGTCAGAGAGAGGGTATCCGAAGCCTTTCGCATAGTGTTCTCTATGAAGTAATAAAGGATGGAAGTGGTGAGGGACACGTCTCTGAGCGTTCGATCGTCACCTGTCACTACCGCGGTAGCCTCATCTCTGGTAAGGTGTTTGACGATAGTTGGCAAAGAGGTATCCCTGAGGCATTCCGTGTCAACGAACTTATTACAGGTTTTCAAACAGCACTCTGCGCAATGCACAAAGGCGACCACTGGCGTGTCTACATTCCTTATCAAGAAGGCTATGGCTCAAAACGCGACGGTGACATTCCTGCTTTCTCTACTTTAATCTTTGAGATAGAACTGTTTTCAATAGGATAAAGTGTCTCACTCTTCCTTTTGTCTACAAGGACTATTAGTTGACAATGCACATCCCCCGAAAGAACGGTTATACCATTCATGGCATAGCCGTTCTCTTTCTATTATGGAATAGGAAAGACTAAATTACGCAATATTTCACCATACAGAATACGTCACTTGGCATATTTTTTGTAACTTTGTAGTCTAAGAATTATAAAATAAAAAGGCACATAATATGAACATAAAAGAGACTCCTGTCCTTCTGCTTACAGGTTATTTAGGCAGCGGTAAGACAACATTAGTAAACAAGATTCTTGCCAACAAGAAAGGTATTAAGTTTGCTGTTATCGTTAATGACATTGGTGAAGTGAATATTGATGCCGACCTTATAGAGGCTGGTGGTGTTGTCGACCAGAAGGATGACTCGCTCGTTGCACTCCAAAACGGTTGTATTTGCTGTACGTTAAAGATGGACTTAGTGCAGCAGTTGAACGAGATTGTATCACAGCAAAAGTTCGATTATATCGTCATTGAGGCAAGTGGTATCTGCGAACCAGCCCCTATTGCACAGACTATCTGTGCTTATCCACAGATGTATCCAGACCTGGCCAAGAAAGGAAAGGCTGTACTCGATTCTATCGTTACCGTCGTTGACGCACGTCGTATGTGTGATGAGTTCTCTGCGGGTAGTGACCTTCTAAAGAAAGACTTACAGGAAGATGACCTTGAGAATCTACTTATCCAACAGATTGAGTTCTGTAATATCATTCTCCTCAATAAGGTGGATGATATCAGCAAGGATGAGTTGGGATTGGTAAAGAAGATTATCCGCTCACTCCAACCAAAGGCTGAGATTATCGAATGTAACTATGGAGATGTTGACTTAGATAAGATTATCAATACAGGAGACTTCGACTTTGATAAGGTTGCAACCTCTGCGGCTTGGATTGCAGAGATTGAAGGACACGATGATGAAGAGGAAGAACATGAGCATCACCATAACCATGATGAGCATGAAGACGACCACGATGAGCATGAAGAACATCATGACCACCACCATCATCACCATCATCATCACCACCACCATGGCTTAGAGAACGAAGAGAGTGGCGAGGCTTTGGAATATAATATCCAAACCTTCGTATATAATGCACGTAAACCATTTGATATAAATTTCTTTGATGACTTCGTTGCACGCCAATGGCCTAAGCAGATTATACGTTGTAAAGGCTTATGCTACTTCGCTAACGAGAAAGATATTTGTTATGTTTTCGAGCAAGCAGGAAAGCAAGTTAGCCTGCGCAATGCTGGTCAGTGGTATGCTACAATGCCACAGTTCCAATTGCGTGAGTTCCTTGAGAAAAATCCTAAACTTAAGAAGGATTGGGAGGAACCATACGGAGACAGAATGCAGAAACTCGTATTTATTGGCCAAAACCTCGATAAAGAGGCTATCACCAAAGCCTTAGATACTTGTCTGACTGATTTCTAATCAGTTGATACTCTCACCATTCATGGGAGATTAACAGTAACTTATCTATGGTTCACCCAACCTACGGAGCATCATACTGACTATTCGTTATAGTCGTAGAGAGGATTACTAAATGAGAGAAGGACGTGGTTTACCACATTCTCTCAAGCCCTCACGGGAGTATCTCAATAATTACTCCATCATTCGGGAGAACAAGTAAGATTACGAAAAATCATTACATAATATCAAGCCAGAGTCTCTCACAACAAAGGTATAACATCTCTTATAAACAAGTTTATAACCCGCAATAAGTCAACGAGTTATATATAGTATTATTAAAGACGCCCTTCTTGCCTCAAGAAGGGCGTCTTCTGTATGTAAGAAGGGCATGTTCTTGAACGTTGAAAGGCCCCTTCTATCATCTTAAAGAGCATGTGTCAAGTTCGAGAGGAGCAAAAAGATTTGACATGATGAGAAAAGGAACCCTTCCTCCCAACCCCTAAAACCTCTCCCCCATCCTCTCCTCGAAAAGGAGGAGGATGCCAAACGGGCTGACCTCCTATCAACATCTCTGAAAAAGGAGAGTGTCTAAAGAGACATCTTCTCCTACCTCCTCCGAAAGAGAGGAGTACCTAACGAGATAAAGTTTGCTATGACTATATAGGTAATGAGTGAAATATATCAGCCTAATCCCAGCCAGTAACAGCCAATATTCAACACCCAACAACGTTTGCAAACATCTCCACAGGGGTAACCCGATGGGTTCTGTACTAATATAATATCACCTCATCGCCAATCCGCAGACCACGCTCAGCAAGTTTCTCGTTCTTCTTCACGAGACTCTTCAGACGAATACCATATCGCTGTGCAATATCATATAAGCTCTCAGACTTGCGTACATAATATGGGCGATTCTTATATTCTTTCGGCGCTTTCTTCTTTTTCTTCTTCAACCAGATATACTCGCCAGGAATAAGTCGGTCATGCTTATCGCGCTCATTATACTTAGCAAGCTTCCTTGCACTTATCTCTAACTCCTTACTTAACGACTTAAACGAATCGCCCTGTCTTACAACAATATAATAGTTATCATTATATCTATTGATAGGATGGGCTCCTACTATCTGAGCAGGACTAATCCTACCCTTATCAATATCACGAACAACAGTGTTCTCACCACTGTGGTGCGCCATAAATCGGTCGTAGCGAGTGGCCTTGTCATACTCGTAGAGCTTATACAACTCTATCAGATTAATCAAACTCTGCGCATAAACAGGATTAGTAGCATACCCTGCTCGCTTCAACCCGTATGCCCAACCACGATAATCAGTTCTATCTAAACTGAACAGACTCTTATAACGTGGACGGTCGCGAAGGAACTTGCAATGGTCTTCAAAGCTCTCTAATGCACTATCGTAGGCACGGAAACATTCTCCTTTCTCATCATCATCATGCGTAATTGTACGACCCGTCCAACCATGACATTTAATACCAAAATGATTATTACCTAAAAGTACGAGTCGACCACGGCCTGCCCCACTCTCAAGCAAACCTTGTGCTAAGGTGATACTTGCTGGTACTCCATACTTCAACATACCTTCAATGGCCATGTCTTTGTACTGATCAATATAAGATTGATAAACTTGATTCCACCTTGCCTGTCCCGACGCAACGGTAGAAAACATATAGAGGAATGAGATAAAAAGGAAAATATATCGCTTCATAAAAAGTTCTTTTTATATAATATAACTGCAAAAATACACGTTTTATTATATACTACAAAGTGATTTATCTTAAATCTCTCAAACATTTCAAAACTTATACGTAACTTTGTACTCTATGAAGACTGTTATCGCATTGGGGTCAAACTGTAATCAAGAGGAGAATATTTCTAAAGCTCAGACACTGTTGAAACAACGTTTCAAGAATGTCAAATTCTCGGATACACAATGGACTGAACCGATTGGAATCACGTCGGATAAGTTCTTAAACTGTATAGGAACTCTTGATACAGAGATGTCGCTCACTCAAGTAATACAATGTCTAAAGGAGATTGAACAGACGATGGGCGACACGCATGAAAACCATCAAAAGGGAAAGGTTCTGATTGATATCGACCTTGCACAATACGGCGAGAAGATTGTAAAAGAGATTATATGGCTGTAAGAATAACAGGGAAATTAATCATAACACTCCTACTGTTCCTAACGTGCTCTGTCTCTGTATCTGCACAGAAAAGCAAGGATGCCGAGGAGTTGGGAAAAGCATTGGAATACTTTACGTCGGCAAAGTATCATGAAGCCCTGCTTATCTTTCAACGATTAGATAAAGAGTATAAGCTTAACGAACGCTTTAAGGCTTATATAGGATTGTGCTATTACCACGATTGGGATTACGAGACTGCCGCTAAATACTTAGAAAACGCTATGCCAAAACTGGAGGTGTTCGCCCCACATGAACGGTCAGTCTACTATTACACCACGGCTGAAAGTATGTTCAACCTTAAGCGTTACAAAGAGGCTATCCCCTATTATGAGAAGACACTAACCGTATGTTATGAACGAGAAAAGGCTGATGTCTATTACCGCTTAGGCCTATGTAACATATTTCTACAGGAATGGAAACCAGCATACGACCAATATATGAATGCTGAAAAGATTTATTGTCAGTATAAAAAGGATGAAGATGTGCAAGGAAGACTTGCTCAGATAAAAAGAATGTCAGCTGCTTGCTGGAATAATTATGAGGCTACTTTACCTAAAGATTCACTGTCGAAAATAGACGACAACACGACCAACAAACACAATGAGACGATGCAATTAAAAAACATATCGACAATTCTCAACTCATTGATATCTACAATGTTACTACCGATAAACACGCCTAACTCTGTAAAAGATATTATCAAAAAAGAAGAGAAAAGAAATCTTGAAAAATAAGTACTATTTTTCTTTTCTTTTCTTCGCTCGTTCATTTTTTTTTCGTACTTTTGCGACACTAACATTATAAAATAGCATAAAAACTCTGGCTTATCACCCACTTGAGGTACAAACCTAATAGAATTTGGGATTTTTATTCATCCGCTCAATAATTCGACGGCTTACATGTATCAGATAAGAAAGTAGAGTCACAAGATATTACCATAATCTAATATATGGAAAAACACAACAAGGGCTGGCACCGAAGACATTAAGATCTACGACGTCAGCCCTTAATATGGGTTATAAAAGATAACACTTATACCATTGCCTCTTTTATCTTTTCTACAATATATTTCACATCATCATCTGTTACTAATGGTCCACTTGGTAAACACATACCTACTTTAAAAAGACTTTCGCTCACACCATTTACGTATGCTGGACAATCCTTATAACATGGCTGCTTATGCATTGGCTTCCAAAGAGGACGGCTCTCAATATTGGCTTTATCAAGGAAGACACGCATAGCCTCAACATTGGTATTTGGTTCACAATCAGTATGTGCATTATCTACTGAATGTATAACACCAGCCGCACCACCTACAGCTCCCTGTACCGTTGTCTTATATGCATTCTCCTGCCCTTTCACCTTAACAGAAGGGTCAAGGACCATTGTGTTCAACCAGAAATTAGAGTCATACTCTGGTGAAGGGTTTGCATGGAAAGTAATACCATCTATCTTACTGAAAGCCTCTTCATATAAATGAGCAATATGACGGTGATGAGCAATATGCTCATCAAGAACTGTCATCTGACCACGACCAATACCAGCACAAACATTACTCATACGATAGTTGAAACCAATCTTCTCATGCTGATAATATGGATAACCCTCACGAGCCTGTGTTGCATAGAACATCACATTATTACGAGCCTCTTCATTAGGACAAACAAGTGCACCACCACCTGATGTGGTAATCATCTTGTTTCCATTAAATGAAAGAACACCATACTCACCAAAGGTACCACATACCTGTCCTTCGTATCTTGAACCTAAACCCTCTGCAGCATCCTCTATAACAGGGATATCATATTTATCTGCTACTGCAAGAATTTCTTTTATCTTTGCAGGCATACCATAAAGATAAACTACGATGATTGCTTTTGGTTTCTTACCGGTCTTGGCAATTCTATCTTTAATAGCTTCCTCCAAAAGTGCAGGGTCAAGATTCCATGTTTCCTTCTCTGAGTCAACAAACACAGGAGTTGCACCAAGGTAAGTTACTGGATGTGAACTGGCACAAAAGGTAAAACTCTGACAGATGACCTCATCGCCTGCTTTAACTCCCAATGCAACTAAAGCGAGGTGTACAGCAGAGGTACCAGAACAGAGTGCTACAATACGCTTATCCTCCAATCCTGGTAAAGACTCCTTCCAAAGATTATCAGGATTATCCTCATGCGCCATAATCGTCTGTGGATATTCCTCTTTTTCAAGGAAGTTTCTTCTTTCACCTGAAGGACTTACAGAGACTGAGAAACGTCTCAAGTCATCTTCAAAACCATTGACATTTGGTCCCAATGGCACCACCCAATTGGTGTCAAACGCCTCTTGGATGTATCTCATCTCGTTACCACTCATGTGAGCGAGACAAAGTAAAACACGATTTCTTTCCATTTTACTAATTATATTTTTTCACCTGCATAGTCCATCTTTTTTCCGAGAACTGTACAGACAATCATTTGAATATCTTTTATAAAGGAATAGTTCTTTAGATAATAGAGGTTTAACTTAACTTTATCAGGGAAAATAACCTCATCATTATATTGAGCAGGATTCTCAACAGAAGCTAAGAGTTCTTCCTCATTTCTATATTTCAAGCTGGCTGGACCTGTTATTCCAGGCTTTAACTTCAAAATATCTCTTTCTTCTCCTTGCAACTGATCTGCATAACCAGGAACGTCTGGACGTGGACCGACAAAACTCATATCACCTTTGAGAACATTCCAGAGTTCTGGTAGCTCATCTAACTTATAACGTCTAAGTTTCTCGCCAAGTGGTGTGATACGGCACTGTTCAGTTGAAGCAATAGAAGTTGCTTCTGAATCTCTACTTGCCACAGAAGCCTCTGCCTTGACTGTCATCGATCTGAACTTATATACAGTAAACAGTTTGCCATACTGCCCCACTCTCTTCTGACAAAACAAAATAGGACCAGGCATCTTCACCTTGATTAGAATTGCTACTACCAATAATACCGGACTAAGGAATAGCAGACCAAACAAAGATGCGAGTTTATCAAATATCCATTTTAAAAACATAACTTATAAATGAGTTAAAAACTACGAATAAAGCTAATGACACGAATGAATGAATATCAAAACGTATCCATTAGAAACTACGAATGACACAAATGGCACGAATTATAGAATATAAAGATGCTCTCATTAGAATTTATCGAATACTACGAATGATGCGAATAAAAAACAATACGGACAGAAAAAATGAGGCTAATTATATATATAATAAATAAGACGAATAAAACTAATCTTTCGTACAGACATAACGTTCGTACATTAAAGAACTCTCACCAAAATTGACAAGTATACCCAAGGGGCATTTTGTTATCTTCACATAGTTAATAATCTGCGAGCGATCAATATCCGTAATCGCTTTTTCAGATTTAAGTTCAACAATTATATTCTTATAACAAATAAAGTCACATTTGAACTTATGCTGTAACTCTACACCCTTATAAAGAACATTGAACGTCTGTTCACGTTGAAAAGGAATTCCTCTCAATTTAAATTCTATCTCAAGAGCATCACCATAGACTACCTCACGCATCCCACTACCCAACTCATTATGAACAGCCATTGCAGCACCAATTATTTGGTATGCCTCATTCTTAAACACCAATTCCTTCTCAACGCGCATAATATGATAGAGCTTTCCTATATTTGTGAAATTAGAGAAATTCGTAGTCTACAAAGAACATTAGAGAAATTAGAGAAATTCGCAGTACACAAAGAACATTAGAGGAATTAGAGAAATTCGTAGTCCGCAAAGAACATTCGAGAAATTAGAGAAATTCGTAGTCTACAAAGAACATTCGGGAAATTAGAAAAATTCGTAGTACACAAAGAACATTCAAGAAATTAGAGAAATTCGTAGTACACAAATACATTAGAGAAATTCGTAGTCCGCAAAGAACATTCGAGAAATTAAAGAAATTCGTAGTCTACAAAGAACATTCGAGAAATTAAAGAAATTCGTAGTCTACAAAGAACATTCGGGAAATTAGAGAAATTCGAAGTACACAAAGAACATTAGAGAAATTCGTAGTTCGCAAAGAACATTCGAGAAATTAGAGAAATTCGTAGTACACAAAGAACATTAGAGAAATTCGTAGTACACAAAAATATTAGAGAAATTCGTGGTTCGCAAAGAACATTCGAGAAATTAGAGAAATTCGTAGTACACAAAGAACATTAGAGAAATTCGTAGTACACAAAAATATTAGAGAAATTCGTGGTTCATTTTGCCTTTGGTCTGTACTCTACATAGTAATCTCCATTAGGCAATGTTTCAATAATCTGAATATCATTAGCAGTTTGAGCAGATTTCATAGAAGCAATATTATCTGGCGCGATTGTTCCAAAAACCCTAAGACCTAACAATGAAGAAATCTCTGTTGCACATAGATTCATCTTTTTATTGATACCACGACGTTGCCAACGATAATCCGTCATATACCCACGAAAGGATTTCCCCCAAAAGAAACTCCGCTGGAAGAAGTATCCAACACATACTTTTTGTTGAACAGTTCCTTCTGCAACAACGATATAAGCAAGAAAACTTTTATCTTTTGCTAACTTGTTCAATGATAGTTCATCGAAACCATGAGGTTTAAAGAAGTCAAAGGCTGACGCAGGCTGTTCTGCAAACATCTTTGCCAACATAGGAAGATTATCCTTACCAAGGCTCTCTATCCTATAGGAAAGCACATTACCAACCTCATCTGTAGTTTTAGTAAAATGAGAAAGAATCTTCTGAACATTCTTCATTTTACTTCCATACCTTAATCCAAAAAGGAAGGAATTGATAATCCCTATAATATCCCAGATCCAAGGTAACTTGTCACGTAGGATATGTGCTATTTTATAAAGCATCGTAAAATTCTTTTAAAGCCTTCCAAATATCCTTCTGCTCATACCTTTCACATATCATTGGACGTGCATTGCGTCCCATACGTTTAGCCTCTTCAGGATGCTCAATAAACCATCTCATAGTATTAAGCAAAGCCTGTTGCATAACTTCAGCCCCTTCTTTAAGAGGGGCAGCTATAATTTTACCATTCAGACCATCTTTAATAATTTCATTACAGCCATTGATATTCGTAACAATAGAAGGCAATCCCATAGCACCAGCTTGCATTGGCACATTAGGGAATCCTTCACGATAACTTGGGAAGACAAGTGCATCAGCTTGAGCCAAGAAAGGACGAACATCACTTTGCCAGCCGACAAACTTCACCTTGTCAGAAGTTGTCAAAAACTCCTTGTCTGATTCAGAAACGGCATCCTCCTCCTCAAAAGTACCAACCAATATTAACCGACAATTCAGTTGTCGCATACACTCCGTAAGTTCATGTATACCTTTATCTTTAACCATTCTTCCAATAAAGACGAAGGTAAAAGTATCTGACTTATCATTAGTATTCTCTACAGGCAAAAAGAACCCTGTATCAATACCATTAATATTTCCATTCCAAATCACCCGCAACGGCTTCTTTGTGATACAATCCTCTTGCAAGGCATGTAATACCCCTTGTCCTTCTGGAATAACATTCGTAGCAAAAAGACATGACAATCGTTCCATTGTCTTAAGAATCATCCTCAACATGCCATGAGTACCCTGATAACGTAAGCCAGTAACGGTATATACCCTATATGGAACACATGCAAACCACGCAGCAATCATTGCCAAAAGACTTCCCTTTGGAGTATTAGCATGTACACACCACGGCTTATCCTTACGAAACAGACGATACAAGAACCACAAGCCCTTGATATCTTTTACTAAACTAATAGGACGTTCTAATGGAGCATCTACCACACGGATTCCCTCTTGCTCACTAACCTCCTTCAGAACACCAGTATCTTTTGCAACACCAACAACTTCGAAGTATTGGTTCAAAAACTTCAGCTGTCCTTTTAGTAAACTATTTAAGGATATATCCGCAGTTGTAACGCGAATTAATTTCTTCTTCATGATTTAGAACTCGACACGTTCAAAATTCACATTTCCAATTCTTGCAGCATACTCAGGGAATGCACTCTTCCACATTCCTTCATGCCATAAGCTATATACCTTTTGTGCACCGCTGATTAAATAATAATCAGTGAATATTTTGATATTCTCAGAATCATCTGTTTCTCCTGCAGTATCTATATGCTTTACTGTTCCAGGCACGATATACACATCAAGCTTTGCTTTTTTTATCTCTTCAATAAAGACCATAGAGTCCGAAGCGATAAGAATCCTTGTGTTAGGATGCTGTTCAGATATCTTCTTTACAGCATTGATAGCTGCCTCTACCAATGCACTCTTTTGATTATCAGAACCTAACTCCGGGTTAATAGCCGTTTCCGTCTTGTCACCCAAAAGATTCATAAAACGTGTATGAATTGCGATATAGTTAGTTCCAATCTCTGACTGATATAGGTCCAAATAGCGTTGAAGATAAGTTGTTGGACGGAATAACTCTCTATACAACTCGCCCCACTGGTAATTCGTTCCAAAATAAGCATTCACCTTATCTAATGAGTTATAGCCATAATAGAAATGTGTTTCGGATAAACGCTTTTTATATAAACGAGAAGGGTCTACTATCTCTCCATAGGCTATAACATTATTATATGACAGAAGGCCAAAATTCATTTGGCTCTCATCAATTAGCCAATCGTACTCGTTTGGCTCAAGATACTTACTTAATACAAACGGATAACTCCAGTTCAATCTAAATGGCTTTCCCAAAGCTTTAGATATAGCATAAGTGGTAATCAGACCTTTCAGTCTATCAAACATTCCACCATGTGGAATTCTACCATCTACCATAAAAATATATGGATAACTATTACCCGTTGTATACAAAGAGAATCCTTTCTCCTTCATTATCCTAAACTTCATCAGAGGTTCACGATAACAGTAATCTATAAGCTTAACTAAACTATTTCTTCCTATCATAAATTAAGACTTTCTTTCTTCATGTCTAAACTATTAAAATACTAAATGTAGTGCAGGGATAGCATCAAAACATGAAGTAAAACTAAAGAGAAAATATAGAATAACCCTTTTTTACGACACTACAGTATCATATACAGAGTTATACCCATTAACCGTTTTTGAAATATCGAACTCCAAAGCTCTATTGTAACAGCGTTCAGCTATTTCATTATAATAAGCTTCATCACTTGCTAAACGATTAATTTCTTCAGCCAATGTCTTTGCATCCTCATGTGGGAAAAGTAAACCATATCCCTTAGTAACCTCTTTTAAGCCATTAACATCAGAGGCTATAAATGGCTTATGTGCACTCATTCCCTCTACATTACTAAGACTCAATCCTTCCCAATGAGAAGACATCACAATAACATCTGCTGCTCTCAGAACATTTGGAATATCAGTACGTAAGCCTAAAAATCGAACTCGGTCACTTACACCTAAAGACAGAGCTAATTGTTTTACTTCTTCCATCCGTCCACCTATACCAGCAAACCAGACCTCATATTTTTCTTTATCTAATAAGGTTAAAGCCCTAATAATAGCATCTTGGTTCTTTTGTTTACGGAATCCAGCCACCATCAAAATAGACTTACGATTTACTTTTAAATCTAATAATTCTCTACAAGGTTCAGCTTCTGATATTGTATTGACATCAATTCCATTATTTATTGTGGTAATAGACTTATACTTATTTGATGATTTGACAAGCCATTCTCCCCCCATATATTCTCTTAGTTTGTCTTCTGCTATCTTACTAATACATATTACATGGTCATACCTACCATACATCCAACTTTCTATCGGGCGGTACCACATCCAATTTCGCTTCCGATTAGAAGTATTATGTTCCGTAGAAACAAGATTAGTGTGACTAAACAAACTGGCGATTGCAACAAATAGTTGTGGTGATGAATTATGAGTATGAACAATGTCATAATTCCTCATGATCTTTATTAGCTTTAATATATAGAGTGGATTATAAACCCCATGTCCTAACGCATATATCTTTGTCTGTGGACCCTCTTTCTTCAATCTATGGGTCAATGGTGTTTCTTTTCCATTAAAGATACATAAATCCACCGTATTCCCCAAAGCTTGCAACCTTGGTATCAAATTAACTACCAACGTTTCAGCTCCGCCCATGTCCAAAGATGTAATAACTTGTAATATTCTCATTATCTGGCTGCGTTTATTCTATAATAATAATTCTGTTTTAATCGTATTCCAAATAAGAATACCACAATAAGTTTAAAACTATTTGCTGTCACTTTTAACATTTCATCATAGGGAGTTGAACTTCAACAGATTATGCTTTATTTTCAAGTGACAAGAATGACAGCAAAACCGAAAAGCTTACGCTATAGTAATGATATCTCTACTCCAGAGTAGCCACATCATCATATAGCATTTTCGGTGTTAGTATAATTGGAACCAAATATAGGACTAACATTCCAGTTTAACACATACATACCAAGATGTAATGAATTATAGATTCCTCATAACTATCTTTTATTTACACGCTTATCTTTCAAATGCATAAACCAACCTAAAGGTGCTACAACATTCCATAGTCCAGAAACCTTCGGATAACTACTATTTCCATTATAACACAAACGAAATCTCCAATAGTTAATAGCAGCTTTCATCTTATCTTTAAAGGGAATGTTAAGATCTAACATCTCTGCGTAACACATCATAGAGGTAATTGGACTTTTCATCCTAACTTTGACTATATTAGAAGTTAATCCTTCTGATTGATACTCTACCTTGTATATTATCTTATTGAGATAACGTAACTTATATTCTTTTGCAATACGATTCCACACCAAAGCCTCAGGACAAAACTTTTCTCCTTCTATATCTGGGAAGGGGAACTCTTTCATTACAGAAGTACGAAAGACTTCTTTCATATCTCCTGTTACATGAAACTTATATCGAATATCAACAGAATTGCAATCTATAGACTCATAAGGAAGTCCACTACCTATTATACATCCATCAAAATATCCATCTATGCCTGACACACCAGCAAAAGATATATCATGTTTAATAGGTTGATAAGTTTCAACAACAAGTTCTAAAGCATTATTAGGAAGGATATCATCACTGTCTAGGATAAAGAAGATTTCTCCTTTAGCTAATCCAACGCCAGTATTAATAGCCCTATGCTTTCCACCATTCTTTTGCTGTACATAATGTATATTTATTTTCCCTTCCTTTACAAAAGAGATAACAACATCTTTAGTATTATCCTTAGAACCATCATCTACTATAACCCATTCAAAATTCTTATATGTTTGAAGAATTAAAGTGTCATATAAACGGTGCAAAAGGTCTGCACGATTATATGTGGGAGTAAAGACACTAATTAATATATCAATCATATCAAACACATTTACTTTTTGAAAATATTATCTTGCTTAAAACAAGGCGAATCTGATCCAAAGATATAGCCATTATAAACACAGCTAAGATTAGAAACGAGGTTCTCACAATAAAGTTTGTTGTTGTCTCACAACTATACCACTGACCAATCCACTTACCATAATAAGGACGTAAGATAAGTTCGTTTCCATGCAACAAATAAATTGCTAAACATGAGAAAGCAATTCGATTTATGATAGAACTTTTAAATTTAATTTTGCTAAATAATAAAACTAAAACAATAGATTCTAATATAACAAGCGGATTTGTATAAGTAAACAAACGCCCTTCTATTGGGATTCCTAAATATGTAACCGTATACGCTAAAAAGGTTAGAAGAAAAACAATACTTGAAAATAATAGCAATAGATTTTCTTTTGAGAGCGAACAAATTCTAAAATATCTTCCTACATTAATAGTATCGCCGTATATTTTTAAATATCTACCTAAAAGATAAAGACAAATAAAAGAAAAAGCAGAGTATCCACCTGCTATCCATGCTGCTCCATCAATACTGAACCATCCATAAATAGTTTGGAAAATATAAAGTAGTATCAAAATATTACGATAATACTTTTGATCCACATTTTCCACAAAGACATTTAAAATAGGCGATAAAAAATAAAGACCCAAATAAGCTTTTATAAACCAATAGTCACTACCATTTAGCATTAAGACCGTTGTTAAGCTCTGCAAATTCATATACTTACTAGGTTCAATAAAAACAAGTACTCCCCAAATTACAATTGCAAAGAAAAAAACTTGAAACAAAAGTATACTTAGTCTTTGCAGTCTTAAATTTATACCGAACCATCCAGAAATAAGAATAAAGACATTAACACAAATTATAGAAATCGCATCTGTAAAATAGAAACTTATTGCTTTAAAAGGTTCTGCTATAACGAAAGTAGTTGTAGGGCGAGGTAGACATATAAGAACATGAACTATTAGAACTAAAATCATCGCAACAATCCTAAGCAGTTCAAAACCTGAATATCTCTCCTTATTTTTTTCCATAAAATATATTACAAATTTGGTGAAAAACGAAATGCCTTACGACAAAACTTATCATTATCATATTCATGATTGTATTCATAGTTTTCCCAACTATAATCTCCAAATCTAAAACCATTTGTAAAGAATGTCTTGTAAGGATATAAATTAAGATACACTTGCCATCCTGTATAAATTCGGAGATAAAGAAACAGACTCAGTCCTATAAGAAAAAGGGGAATCTTATTTTGTATATTCGTTTTAAAAGTAGAAATAGATGTTATTGTAGCAATTATACCTATCATATAATACCAACTCAAGCGACCACCATTCTCTGAACGCACAAAAAACAACAATATACCACAGAAAATAAGTGCCATATTCATTAAAACAATATAGGATTTGTCATTCGGAATATCACTATAGTTTTTCAATATAAGGTATAAAAAAAAGAATGCTTCTAATATATATGGTATTCTTAAACCTCCACTTGCATTATAATCAGCATGTCGCTCAACAATAGAACTACTTTCATACACTTGAAATAGTGAATTAGGTAAAGGAGATAAGCCCAATATTAGCAAAGATAACATTATACCCACAATTAACCTTGGTGAAAATTTTCTTCGTGGTACAAAATAAAGAGGAAAGAAAATAATAGCAGAATTGTGCATGGAAAAAGCTATAAGAAATACCACTAAAAACTTCCAAAATTTACGCTCAATAACATACTGAATACCTAACCAAACGATAGTCGCACCAAGTACTTGTCTTAGATATGTAAACGTAAAGAAAAACCATAATCCCAAAAATAAAATCGTTGCCATAGGATAATTTACAGTATATTTCTTTATCGAAACAAACAACAAAGTATAAATAATCAAGGTGACAATTAAGATAAAAATATAGCGATTCTCTGTAAAAAAAGAGATTAGCACATTTAATAAAGTATATCCTATTTCACTACTGTAGAAATTATAAAGAAGTGAATCAGAGTAATCACCTTTTATCGTTGTTACATCAGCAATATTATCAAAAATTTCTCCATAAATATATCTATCATAACCTCCAAACATATCCGAAAAGCCAACAAAAAGAGATACCCCTAAAAGAAACAGAAATAAAAATGAACTATGTTGATTCCTTCTTGGATTAAAAGATAGATAGGAAAAAACAGGTATAAAGAAAATTAGAAGATACAACCACATAAATTACTTATTTAATTAATAATTTCAAAAAGATTTCTTGCTATAGCCATTGTATTATGTTTTAATAGGACTTTTTTTTGCCCCTCTTTAGCAATACTCTCATAGAGAGATATATTTTTCTTTATAGCATAAAGAGATTGAATAAAATCAATACCATTAGAGACCATAACACACGACTCTCCATTCTTTACAGATATATTCTCTAATGCATAAGGTGTACCAATGATAAGCAAACCATTTGCTATCCCATCTAACACCTTACCTTTTGTTCCAGTACCAACGTCTATAGCATTAACTTGTATATCATGTTTTTGTAACTCGACTATATAATCTGGCACAAAACAAATATGATGAGAATTAAAACCTGCCCTATGAAGTTTTTCACTCCACATCTCCCATCCTTTTCCTAAAAAAGTTATATCAAAATTGGAAGATAGTTCATGACTATTTTTTTCAAGCTCTGACAAAAAATCATCACTTCCATGCTGACAATAAAAATCATATCTACCTGTAAATAATAATTTTATCTTTGGTTGATGGAACTTTATAGTCTTTTCACTATTATAGGCATATAAAGGATGACGCATAAATAAAGAATTAGCTTGACCGTTCATCGATTTAAAAAAATCCGCATCTTCCTTACCAACAAAATGATATATTACATCTTTCTCACAGAAAAGCCTCTCTAAACTCTTGTACTGCCAGTATGCAAATGCATACCTCAATATCTGCGATAACCTCATAGTCGCCCAAGGCTGTCGAAGCATTCTATAATAATAAAGAGATTCACAATCTGGCATTGTCACTATACATTTTGAACCTTCAAAATATTTAGAATGACCAGCTAACTCCTCACCATAAATCCAAATAATGTCAGAACGTGTCTTTTTAATTGAATTAATGTACTTTTGGGGTAAAGTACAATAACTATACAGTGGATATTTCAAGAAAACTCTAAAAAATACCAAATGTAACTTCATCATCATTTTTAACCACTTGGGCTTATCTAACAGATGAATTGTTATATTCAGTTCTTTTTCTACTTGCTCTATCTGGGCTGTATCTAATTCATTAATATTATAGCTATATACATTGATAGAAGCTGAAAAAGACTTCTTTACTGAAGATATCAAATGATAAGGTAAAGCACTCGCTGCACGACAATTATTAAATGTAGGAGTGGATAAGGATATTAAAGTCAATCTCATAAAAAAACAATTAGTTATTAAGCCCTAAACGATATTTAACGAAATTCTTTATCATAATCATGAAAGCACAAAACTTTAATATTTTTTTGTGCGAATATGTACCATTAGCCATTGTTGAAGATTTAGCTTATATTGATATCTTTTTATATCACTCTTAAGCTGGACAAGATAAGGATGTTCCCATTCAACAATAGACTCTGGATTATTAAGTGCAATACCAACAAGGCCATTCAATCTACTCCACAAAATCTCTGACATATAACAAGAGATTATATCTAAAGGAATAGATATAGCCCTTATCCTATCAAAAATTTCCTCATGTTCTAAAGAAGCCTTTTTCGTGTGAGAGACACTAGCTGTATTACGCCGGAAATTATACACCTTTTTAAAACATATATGTGGCGCACGGGTAATCTTGAACATTAAACGAATATTCATTATCATATCTTCTTCTCCGTCTATTTCCCGAGGGAAATCAAAAATATCATCCGTCAATAATGAACGACGATATAGTTTAGCCCATGGTGTCGGAGGGAGAAGCTTTGCTGTAATCATATTACGACGACAATCATCAAGTGACAATTCTCTACGATAATTAGGAGTATCTGGAAAGCCAATTACGATGTCTGTCTCCTCTGTAAGACGATATAAATTTTCTAAGGCATCCTGCGGCAAAGAATCATCATTATCACAGAAATTAATCCACGTGCCATTAGCTTCAAGAACTCCACGTCTTCGAGTAGCATTTATACCTTCATTCTGCTAAATAGTCAAAACCTTTCTGATTTCCAAGAACTCCTACAGCAATGGCTCTTTTTTCTTTTAAAGGGGACGTTTCTTTTGGGGTAATTGTAATTGGATTATAGATATAAGTAACATTATTACAATAATGTTTCCATGTATTGAAGTCAGCCTTAGAAATTAAAACAACTTTACTAAAGTTTTTTGCACAACATACCATCCTGTAACTATGCCATTTACAAAGAAAATATGCCATTACGCTATTATACTTTTCGTTGATAAACACAGATGCTGTATTAAAGGCAAAATGAAACCATAGAACCTTTTTACTTCTATCTTTGAGAGAATTAATGAAATACATATCCATACCACCCAAACTTATAACAATGTCTTGAGGATTTTTTATAAGATATTCTTGTAGGGCTTTCTTATAATCTCGTTTAACAAGAATATTATTAAATAAAGTAAGAAAACATCTCCTGTGATTAATACCTAGATCTTTGCGTATTATAGAACTTTCTAAGCGAAAGAAATCGGGCTTATTATCGTTAAATGCTGTAATAATAGAGATGTCATACGAGTCACATAACATATTAGAACATGTAGAAAGAACACGTTCCATCCCTCGAGAATTAAATAAACTATCAATTATAAATGCGATCTTCATTTTACTAAATGTAAGAGAAATATTAAAATCTCACTATAAGCTAAAGACTCATTTTATAAGAAAATGATCTAATAATTGCAACAAAGAAAATCTTCCAATTAAGACCATATTTTTTTCGATTCCTTAACCAAAAGAAAAGACTCATCCAACAAGTATCAGAAAGATCTTTAGCAAGGAAATAACCACGTCCAGAAGAAAGATGTGTATGTAAATTAGCTAGAAACCATGTCCGGTAAAATTCATCAATTTTGTTATTAGTTGGTTCCAAAAAGAAGTTTTTAAGCCATTCTTCATACTTTAAATTAGCTTCTGCTTGTATTTTTGAATTTCCACTAGATGTTATCGTATACTGATTAACTCTATATAAAAAGCCTATTTCATGTGAATGTACAAGCCCTTTCTCCTTGGCCATTAAAAAGACCGTAGCCCAATCTGAAGCTAAAGCCATTGGAAAATTAACAAATCCACCACATTTACGCAAATTACAAGTCTTAAATAAATAATTACCAATAAAAAAACCATCATTGTGAGAAGCTGCTAATGCATATATACTTTCGACATTAGGTTTATCATCCAAAATTTTAGTTATTTGTGAGTCCTCGTTTATAAGGGCTGTACGCAAATGGTATACAAGATAGCCAGGATATTCATCAAGCAATTTATTATAAATCTGAAGAGCATTGGGCATCAATAAATCATCATCTCCCATACAAATAATAAACTCTCCTTGTGCTAAATAAAGAAGTTTATTCCAGTTTTCGACAACATGAACTACTCCCTTATTACTTTCATTCTCATAATATTTTATACGAGGATCATCAAAAGAAGAAACAATTTCTTTTAGAGGCTCTGGTGAGCAATCATTTAAAATAATAAGTTCAAAGTCAGTGTATGTTTGACATAGAACACTATCAATACACTCTTTCAAGAACTTAATTTTGTATGCTGGAATAGTAATAGAATATCTCATTAAATTTATTATTTTAATTTTAAAGAGTAATCAAAAGGATTTATAATTGTATTACAGACACCTAGCTTGCTTAAAATTTTACGTAAGAAAACAGATTGGTATAATCTTACATTAATTGATTTTTTTTCTATCCATAAAGGTGTATCTTTCCAAAAAGTTTTATCACGATACTTGAAAAATTCACTTTTAAAAGGATGTTTACAGCCATTAATCCATGGGCGTGCTCCTGACAAATGTAAGACAACAGGATTTTCTCGACATGATTCAAGTTCTTTCTTATATTTATTATAGTCAAAAGCCATTTTATCAACCTTAAATAAAAAATCAGATTGCAGATTATATGTGAAAGGAATAAATTTCTTTTCATCTTGAAAAACGACATTCAGAGGATCTTGATCAGGCAATTTTATTTTATCTGCATGAAAATTAATATATTCAAATAGCCTTTCCGTTGCATTAGTTTCACGCCAATAAGTTAGATTAGCATAAAGAACCCCCGAATTAAAATAACCTTTATCATAACTATAACCTAATCTATTATATTGGTAAATAACACCTTCTTGCGCATCGCGGACGACGCCAATAGCTTTTTTACTTATATCTATTTCCCATAATGGCCTCAATGATTTCCTCACAATTATATCACAATCTAAATACAAGACACGATCTACTGTCAAAGGTAGTAGTTTAGCCATTAATAAACGATAAAAGACATGCCGAGTATAATAACTATTTTCTAATTTAAGGAATCGATTGACATCATCATCTAAAACAGTTATAAAACTGACTTGCTTTTGTGGATATTTATTAATTAGAGCCTCCATTTGTTGTTTGTGATCCATTGTAAAATCCTTATCAACGAAAACATAAAAATGTATTGGCTCTATTTTGTTATTCTCGCAAATAGAACAAAATAATACTCCACATTGCATAGTATAATTATCACTGGCACATGCTAAAATATTAATCATAAGCTCTTAAGAAATTTAAACGATGATCTACGCAATTCTGACAGAGAACTATTAATTAATTTATAATCTACATCACAAAATTCTTCATTATCCATATCAATACCATAAAGCAAATGCTCTGCATGAATTTCATTTAATAAATCACAATATCTTGCATCTTGTTCGTCCCCATATTTAATTGCGTAGAGATTCTTATTGAATATTAAAGAAAAAGCAACACCATGGAAAGATGATGTAATAACAGCTTTAGCAAACCTAAATTTAGAAACAAAATCTTCTGGAGAATCTGTCTCAAAATTGATTGTTTTTACATTAGCTCCTATCTTGCGTGCTAACTTATTTGCTTTAACTTCAAGCACATTAGAACGGCTTAGACAAGGTCTAACCCCAAAATATAAAACATAATCACCATCATTCACCTTAGAATCTATCATAGAATCCCAAACTGATGAGTTTACAAGAAGTGATGGATCTAAAACAGTTTTTACTTCAAAAGATAAAAGACTACGAGCATTTAGAAAATTAGCTATCTTTCTTTCCCGAACGGAGATGTTAGAAAAAGATAAAAGATGACGTTTTAGCACATCATTTTCTATTTTTCCAAGATTATCCAACGAGGTACTCGCAGCATAAGCTATGAGTTTGCTACTATCATCTTTTTGGAAATCACCCCAAAAAACAGGATCCAAGCCATCACATATATTCGTATTCCAAACTTGATCACTACCGATAATGTAAATATCAAAATTTTGGGGGATCGCATCTTTAGAACAACTATTTGTCAAACAAAAAAAATTATTTAAATAGTTATCAAATCGTTTGTAAATAGATTCACGGATAGTTTTTGATCTATTATAGTTTAAGAAAGTCCTTAGGTGCCCTGTAAGTAAAAAATTAAATCTTTCTCGAGTTGAGAAAATACAACGATCTGTCTTTTCAACACGTGCTTGTCTATAATCGATTAGCCAAACTTCATGCCCAAATTCCTTCAAGACTTCTTGAAGAGCAAAACATTGTAAAACCGCACCATAGTTAATAGCTCTATGAAATGTAAGTATACCAATTTTCATCTATTCTTTATTATATTTATAATTTTTCTTACTGAAGAAATACTTTGCTCCCCTATCATTTTTTTTATCATAGACTTTCTTTGATTTAAAGATGATTGTTTAAGGTTGTTGACAGTTCTTAAAGCTTCATTCTCCGCAGAGCTGCTAGTGAACACTTCAAAAAATACTGGCTTATCTGAATGATTTGCATTTATAAAATTAGGGAACCTCTGTAAGAACTCTTCTTTATTATTTGCTGAAATATAAACAAAACCAAGATCCTCTGCATAATGTTTAATTAGTACAGAAGAACAACTTCCATAATGCCCAGAAGCAGCAATAAAGGCATCTGCCTCATTACCGAATTTAGAGGCTGGATGTGAGTACAGCTTAAATTCAGTTCCTATACCATTATTAATCAACATGATACGAAGATTCGCTCCAAGATGGTGATTACCTAGAGAGTTCATATCATAAAAAAATGCTAAATCACCAAAGACACCAAAATGAAGTTTATTAGGATTCGCTAGAGAAGCCCCGACAAGAGTTGATACTCCGCCATCTATCCCAAACCCCCCAACATTACTAGAAGATTGAACGGAGTTTGGAATTTCAAAGAAATTCCATGATCTTAGACTGTTAAGAATTCCAAAATGTATAAAACAATTTTCAGGAAGAACTGGTGCTAAAAGTTTAGCAATCCAAATATTACATAATGGTAATTTTTTTTCATTTATTCTATCATATATATCATTATACTCAGTAATACATCTATTATAAAAGGTCTTCTTTTTTACATGTGAATTAGATACATAATGCTTAAAGAAATTTTCTTCAGGCATTTCAAAGATATATTTGAGTTTTTTGAATTGATCTCGAATAATCCCATCCTCATTTACTCGCCAAACCTCTTTAACACCATTTGACAGTTTACCACATTCATAATATTCTCCAGAAATCTCACCTAGCTGGATTAATATATCTAAATCAAAAATATCAGAAGTATACCAATCTTGTGAGGCAACAAGAGATGATAAAACGCGATACTCTCCTTTAAAATTAGAAGTATGATCACAAAAAACAACAGCATCGAACTCTTCGCAGAATAAATCTATCATTTTAGTTATATTTGCCTCCCATTTTGTATGACTCCCTACAAAGATACCAATTTTTCCTTTAGGAAGTAAGGGGAAGCTTTCAAACAGAGAGATTCGTTCTATCACCCTACAGGAAGGAAGTCTTTTTGTTGTAAAAGATGTTACTCCTTGCTTCTCCAAATTGATATGAATAGGACCAGGACCATGATGATTTAGTTCCAATAGTGCTTTATTCACTTGGATTTCGCAATTCCATTCATCATCAAGAGTATCTATGGCATTAGCAACAACACTTATCTTCACAGTATCATTCAGAGAGGTACGACGATCTATTATCTGTGCAATATTATGCCCGATTTTATTCTCGCGCTCAGTAGATGTTATTGCTATTATTTTTAAATGTCGATAATATGCTTCCGTAAGGCCTGGAAGATAGTTACGCGAGGCTGTAGCACCTGTACAGCTTAAAACTACAGGCTCATTTGATTCTGCAGATAGCCCACAAGCCATATAAGCTGCACTCCTCTCATCAGCAGCAGAATACATTTCAAAAAAAGAATCACGCTGCATACTCACCACTAGTTCCATATTTTGAGTACCAGGAGAAGCTATTACCTTACGAATACCATATCGCTTTAATAAATATAAAACGATTTGTACATTACGAGAAGAAGCCAATAATATATTATCTTGCTTTATCATACGAAATTTATCTTCTAAAATTAATCACTTTTCCTTCATCACAAACAATAATTTGTCCACTAATACACAGAGATATATCCGAAAGCAGAAAAGAAGCAACTTCTGCAACTTCCTCTGGTAAATACACTCTTTCACTTCTATTAGTAGGCAAATAGAGGTTTTCTTCAACTTTAAATCCTGTCATATCAGAAGCTGTAACCCCTGGAGCAATCCCATTTACACGAATTCCACTTTTAATTACTTCATACGCTAACCCCTGAACAAAACTATTTATAGCAGCTTTAGTAATTCCATAAGGTAAATTATCAGACAAAAAGCCCATTTCCGAAGAAATGAATAGGATATCCCCTTTCCTACCTTCCGTTTCTAATAAATTAACAAATTCCTTTGCTAAAAAATAGCTACCCTTCAAATTTGTATTAAATTGTAAATCAAATTGTTCTGATGTTACATTTCTAATACTTCCTTCATGCATCGAGACACCTGCATTATTAACAAGACAGCTCACACCTCCTAATAATTGATTAGCTTCATTTAGGAATTTATGAAAAGAACAAACATCCGTTACATCTAGAAGGGAATAATTACACCTAAGTTCTTCTGATGCTTTCTTTAAAGAATCTTTATCTCTACCAGAGATCAGAACAGAAGCACCTTCTCCTATAAATTTCTTTGCCATGGAAAAACCTAATCCTCTTCCCCCCCCCGTAATAACTATTTTTTTGCCTCTTAAAGATTCCCCATAAGATAAAACATTTACGTTACAAGTTATATGTTTTATTGGCTGACCATATAAAACATATTCAAGTCCCCTCCTAAAATAGGTTAATATAGACATAATTATATTTGCTTTTTAAGTTTACTTAATTGATTCTTTAATAACTGACGTTCTGCTTTATCCATTCCGCAAAAGATAGTACTTAGGACAATGCTTACAGAACTTACAAAACAGATCTTTATAAATCTAGAAAACGAAGGTGCTTCTAATCCAAGTAAAATGCAAGGAGCTATCATAGAACAAAGAGAGACAAGAAACGTTTTTAAAAGAACTTCAGAAAAATATCTTCTTGCAGAAAGAAAAATTAAATCTTTCACTAAAAATAATCGTACAAAAATTAGTATAAAATATATAAATAGGAAAACCACATATGCAGACACAGGGGAGAATCCTAATTTAAAAGCTAAATAAACAAGAGGAAAATTTATAAGCCCCCAAAAAGACATAATTAATTGATATCTTTTTATATTTCCTGTAGCTAAAACCGAAGTTACTAACGTGTTTCCGAAAATTGTACATAAAGATGAAACCAAAGTAAGTCGGACAAAGACTACTGCATAATCTGGTACTATTTTTAACCAGAGCTTTAATATTGTATTTGTTTCTAAGCAAATTGGTAATACGAAAAGGAGCATTAATAAATATGCATACTTTGTTCCTTTACAAACTAAATAATTAAGATACTCAAAATCCTTACTTGCATAAGCTTTGGTAATTTGAGGATTGATTGCTGTATAAAAATTATTAATAAACATTTGAATAGCCCCATCAACTTGATTTGCAATACCTCGTGCTGCATTAACAGCAACACCAAAAAAAATATTTATTAAAATACTTATACCTTGTGTGTTTAGTAATCCTACCCCATTCCCAAAAAAATTCCATCCCGCAAACGATGTCATTTTTTTTAGTAAGACTTTATCATATATAAGTTCAATAGAACACTCTTTAAAGTTTAATCGACAAAAAACATAATAAACAGATAAAATTATAATAGAAACAAGCGAAAGTAAGAGAGCATAAGATTCAAGTTTATCAAAAGGTGAAATGGACAACAAGTAGACTATCAATAATTTCAAGCCCCCTTCCAATATGCTTAAATATGCAAAAACATGCATTTCCTCATGAGAAATAATTGACGCATTATAAGGTACACCCAAAAGCCCAATAGCAAAACTTGCTATAGAGCAATGAAATAACCAATTTGCGGCCCCCATTCTATTTATAGGAATATTAAGATGATTGTTCAAAAACCAAATACCCACAATCTCAGCTATAATTATAACGACAAGAGATATAACTATCTGTATTTCAATAGACGTGGAAAATATCTTTTTTAATTCTGTAGTATCTCCTTTCCCCAACGCAAAAGTTAAGTACCTACTAATCGCGGAGGACAAGGCACCAGAGACAATTGAAAAAGTAGCAACGAAGCCACCTACTAAATTATATATACCATAATCATTTACCCCCAATGTATTTAGAACAACTCTACTTGTGTACAATGTCACAATCATCAATAAAAACATTCTTACATATAGTAAAGCTGTATTTTTTACTATTCTTTGTCTATTTTCTTTTAGCAAACTCATTTTATAGAAATTATATACTTAAAATTATCATCCATAAATAACCCATTCTAGATAATTGCTATTCTCGTTAGAATATTACAGATAAAAATTAAATTCTGTGTTTTGATAAAAGTACTAACAAACCTTAAACACTTTCAAAGTATGCCTCATAGTCATGCCATTTTATGCTGGATTTATATTGTACTGCTATCTTCATCAGATGTCTGAACAAGTCATATTCTGGCTTTTTACTATCCCTAAACCAACGACGATTAAATTTCCAACAATACTCATTCAAGTATAATTGGAGAAAACGCTCATCGATTTCTTTGTGAATCGCATCAATACTACTACGGCATTCTCCTGTAACGATGTGAACCCATGGCAAGACTTTGGTAACAACCTCGTGAGGGGTACTCTCAGTCTCAATATGCTGAACAAGACCTGTCAGAGTCTTCTTCAACCCCATGAGATTATGTCCTCCGTCAGAATGTATCTTTGAATCCTGATTTACAGACTTCTCAGCATAAGGCGCCAATGTCTTGTATTTACTATCAGGCAATGCATACATTTTGATATAACGGACAGCTTTCTTCACTTTGCTTCTGTTAGCTTGCTTCATAAGTTTAGAGGCTTTGTTAAATCGTTCTGTGTCAGTATTGTCTGATAGGTATTCGTTTAGGATTGAACCTGCATCTTTACTCTGTGCAATTACCAACACAGGAGTTTTCTTACTCTTAAGGACCTTTTCTCCGCCCTCCTTTGAAATG
>ERZ772960.556-NODE-556-length-33133-cov-3.705635_pt1 | contig 33133 bp, 28 predicted proteins | sample MGYA00580678_ERZ772960 | MGnify/ENA primary metagenome ERZ772960 (study PRJEB29015, sample SAMEA2737930) | human oral metagenome | biome: human oral; feature: human-associated habitat; material: dental | place: China | collected 2059 ... | reverse complement strand
TGAATTTCCTTATTTAATTAGTATTATTTGTCTCCTTGCGGTGTTTAACCATATTTTACTAAAAATACGGCAAAAAGACGTTGGTGCTATTTTATCATGCTCTCTGTCAAAAATAAAGTTGCTTTTCTAGAAATGGCCAAATTTAGCAGTATCTTCAAAACACTTGTTTAGTAACCCTAAATCTTTAATCATCCTTTTTGGCGTACATTCGGCATAGAGTTCAGGTTTTGGATCGATATTTTTACCATCACTGACGATATAAATAGCAAGTGGCTCGGCAATGCCGATGGCATAGGAAAGTTGTACTTCACAGCGCGAAAGCTGATGTTCCTTAAGATAGCGAATGGCGATTTCGCGGGCCTTATAAGCACCTGAGCGATCAACCTTAGAAGGATCTTTACCTGAAAAAGCTCCGCCGCCCACCGGCGCGAAAGACTGATAACTATCAACTACGATTTTGCGACCAGTGAGCCCAGCGTCGCCCTGAAAGCCACCAATAAAAAACTTACCAGTTGGATTAACAAGGAACTTCTCAACCACCAAATCATATTTTTTGGCTAATTCTATAGCCTTGTCAATTAGAATACTGTCGGTTGTTTTGCGATCTGTTTCAGTGTTTTGATAACTAATGGTCCAATCCTTAATTTTGACGAGGTGCATTTTCGAATCATAAATACCGGTGATTTGAGCTTTGCCATCAGGTAAGAATCTTATATCTTTTTGACGTAATTCATCATAAAATTTAGAAAATTCTTGAAGCAATTGCATAGCGATTGGCTTATATTCAGCGGTCTCATCACAAGCAAAACCAAACATCATTCCCTGGTCGCCAGCGCCACCAACTTCATCGTTAGTACCAAGAGCAATATCATGACTTTGTTTACCAAGATTATTGACGATTTCAATCTCATCGGGATTACCAGATCCAACGACATTGACAGCGCGGCCGTTCTGATCAATATAACCAACATCTTTAAGAACGCGTTTGACAACACTTTCGACATCGACTTCCGTATTTGAAGTGACTTCGCCGGTGATAAAGATTTTACCTTTACCGCCCATCACTTCAATACCGCAACGAGAAGCTTTATCCCCCGCCAAATAGGCATCAAGGAGAGCGTCGCTAATCTGGTCACAAACTTTGTCGGGATGACCACGAAAAACAATTTCATTGGTGTATAGTTTCATTTTGTTCTTTCTTGTGGTCTTGATTTTTTGTATTACTATTCTAGCATAACTCTTGAGGTTTTAGGCGAGTTTTTTGCGGAGAATTTCCTGTGCCATAGCTGGGTTAGCTTTACCACGAGAGGCTTTCATGACTTGTCCAACCAGGAAGCCCAGAACTTTCTCTGAACCAGCCTTAAAATCGGCTACGGCCTGTACGTTACTTGGATCGGCAAGAACATCATCGACAATCTTCTCAACTGCGCCAAGGTCATTTTCCTGAATAAGATTCAATTCCTTAGCGATCGTACGCGTATCTTTAAAACGCATTTCTTGATCGAAGAAACGGAGGAAGACTTCTTTGACGCTTGTGCTTGAAAGTTCGTTTTTAGTAATCATACTACAAAGGTCGATTAACTGTTTAGCACTTGGCAGTGGATCATTTAGGAGGCTACTATTTTCCTCAGCCAATAATACTGAAGTGAAAAGGTTGGAAATTTTGAGAATAGAATTTTTACTAACTTCCTTACTAATCCCTTGAATATCATATTCAGTCTTAAGCTCGGCTAGTTTATCAACAAGATGCTTGTAATCGAGGAGGATCTCCAAGATATCTTGAGGCACAATCATACCAAGAGTAGCACGATAATCGGCCGGAAGTAGCGACATATTTTCATGTTCTTTCTTCACCTGTTCAGGCGTGAGACGGATTGGCGGAAGATCTGGCTCCGGCATATAACGATAATCTTGGGCTTCCTCCTTAGAACGCTGGGAAGTAGTTTTACCAATAGCATCATTCCAGCCGCGAGTTTCCTGCATAATCACTTCGCCAGCATCAAGCATTTTGCTCTGGCGCTCATATTCATATTCGATGGCGCGTTCAACCGAACGGAAGGAATTGAGGTTCTTAATTTCAGCACGCTTGCCAAGGGTTTTACTCCCCTTTTCGGCAAGCGAAATATTTACGTCAAAACGCATATTGCCGTTATAGAGATCGCCAAGACAAACTCCAGCAAAAGTCATGAGACGCCAAAGTTCTTTACAATAATCATGGGCATCTCGAGCCGAGTGAATGTCAGGCATTGAAACGATTTCGATCAACGGCGTATCGGCACGGTTGAGATCAACTAACGAATAATGGTCAAAATGGGTAAGTTTTCCCGCATCCCCCTCAAGGTGGGCGTGCTCGATGCGCACTTTTTTGCCACTTGGTAGCTCAACAAAACCAGCACCAATAATTGGCTGGTACATCTGCGTAATTTGATAGCCTTTTGGTGAGTCTGGATAGAAATAATGTTTACGGTCAAAACGCGAAAAGAGATTTATCTCGGAGTTGAGAGCAAGACCGGCACGAATAGCCATCAAGACGGCTTGATGATTGAGACGAGGCAACATACCTGGCAAGGCGTATTCGACAGGAGAAACACAAGAATTTGGCTCCTTGCCGCGAGCGTCATTATCCACCTCAGAAAATAATTTAGTTTTAGTAGCGAGCTGTACGTGGCATTCGATACCGACGGTGATTTCATATTTTGATTCAGTCATAAATTCCTCCGATTAAATTGCTCCTAGATCTTTTAAGGCTTGACGAAAAGTAGCAAGCGCATGCTTAGCTTGATTATATTCCAGATTAAAATCTTGTTCGTGAGCGATTTGATTACGCTGCTTATGCGCATACCAAACTGAGTTTAACTGAGAAAAACGGTGGCCAGAAGCTTTAAGACGTTCACCCATAGTTTTACCTGGCACTCCGAGCTCCATTAAAGCACGGTCAAGCAACTTGTCAGCTTCAATAACTGAGACGTTATAAGATAATTTATTTTCACGGGTGAGGGAGTTTTCGATTTTCAAGAATCTGGTTTGATATTCTTCAACATCAAAATTATGCGTGCGACGCCCCGTGGTAGAGATGGCGATGAAGACAAAAATACCAACAATCAGAATGGCAAACAGGAGGATAAAAGTTGAAGTTGGCATTAGTTATTCTCCTTTTCTAAAGTCTTAGCAAAACTCAGAATGCTTCTGTCACTACGCCTTGGACCGATAATTTGAAGACCAATTGGTAATTTAGTGCTTTTAGCTTCACCAGCTGGAATGGCAAGACTCGGTAAACCGGCGAGGTTGATTGGCACGCTCATGACATCTTCAAAATACATGGCAACTGGATCGCTGACTTTCTCACCAAGTTTGAAAGCTGGAGATGGCGAGACGGGAGTGAGGAGAAAATCGCACTGCTCAAAGGCTTTCTGATATTCCTGAATGATCAAAGTGCGAGCCTGTTCGGCTTTTTTGAAATAAGCGTCATAAAACCCGGAGCTTAAGACGAAATTGCCAATCATGATACGACGTTTATTTTCCGGCATGAAGCCTTCATTGCGAGAGAGACCAAAAACTTCACCAAGATTTTTGGCGTGGTCGGAACGATAGCCATAGCGAATACCATCATAACGAGAGAGATTTGAAGCAACTTCGGCTGGCACCACAATATAATACACCGCAAGAGCGTATTTAAGGGCCGGCATGGAAAGTTCAACAATTTTGTGACCTGCTGCCTTTAATTTTTCCACGGTTTCATCTAAGACACGCTGGACTTCCGGATCGATAGACTCATTCTTAAAATCCTTTATAATACCGATTTTGGCAGTTTTGGGATCAATTTTTGGGACAAAATACTTCTGAGACTCGCCATTATAATAACTTGGCAAGCTGGTTAAATCTTTTTCATCGTGGCCGGCACAAATTGACATGAGAAGATCCATATCCTCGGCATTTTTAGCAAAGAAGCCAACACAATCGGTGCTGGAGGCCATCGCCACTACGCCATAGCGAGAAATGGTGCCATAGGTTGGCTTTAAGCCATAAACACCATTGAAGGAAGCTGGCTGGCGGATAGAGCCGCCAGTGTCAGTACCGGTAGCGAACTCAACAATATCGAGAGCCACGGCAACAGCCGATCCACCTGAGGAACCACCTGGCACACGCTCAAAATCTTTGGAGTTGTGAGTTGGACCGAAATAAGAGTTTTCAGTGGAAGAGCCATGAGCAAAGGCATCAAGATTGGTGCGGCCGATCATAATAGCACCAGCATCTTCAAGTTTTTTTACAGTAGTAGAGTCAATTGGTGACTGGAACGGTTCGAGAATTTTAGCAGAAGCCGTAGTGTGTCCTTCTTTACTCAGGAAATTGTCTTTTAAAGCATATGGAACACCGGCGAGAGGACCAACCTCTTCCCCGGCGGCGATTTTTTTATCAATCTCTTCAGCTTTTTTGATTGCCTTTTCCTCATCTGCAAGAGAGACAAAGATATTATACTTAGCAAACTGACGAGCCTTCTCAAAGGCTGCTTTTACCAAGCTGACGGCAGAAAGTTCTTTATTTGCAATCTTCATTTTGGTCTTCCTTTAATAATTTCAGTATTTTGATGAATTAGGTTTCTAATATATTAAATGGCTTATATTTTAGAGCACTTTTGGCACCTGGATCATGTCTTGTCTTGCGGCAGGTGCTAGGCCCAAAAGTTCCTCGCGGGTAGCGTCTTGTGGCTTAATTTCGTCCTCACGCCAAATATTTTCCATTTCAAAAACCTGATAAGTTGGCTCAACTCCATCAGTATTTAATTCGTCTAGCTGTGAAATGTAGCCGACAATATTGTCCAAATCTCGCTGCAAGCCTTCGATTTCCGACTCTTCAAGGGATAGATTGGAAAGTTTTGCTAGATGCAAGATATCCTCGCGTGTATTTTTCATAAGATAATTATAGCAGAAAATCGGAGATGTAGCCGAGCTTTTGCATGGCGCGTCGGATTACTTCATAGTCTTTACAATTTTCCACATTGAGTTTTGAGAATAGCACATAGTGCCAATTTTTTGGAAGCTTTTTTATCTTTGCTGATGCAAAAATAGCATTTTTATTTTTTTGCTTGAAAAAAATATAGCCGAAACGAATTTTTGCTTTAAAAAGCTTTTCAAATTGCCGCCTTACGCCTCCCTGGGAGTTGAAAGTAGGAAGCTGATTTTTACTATCCAATAAAAATACAATTTTGTTTTCTGATTGGATATCGGAATATTTTATATTTTTTGTGAGAATTATTTGATACTTCATAGAGACAGTATAACAAAAAGCACTCCGTATGCCTGGAGTGCTTTTTATTTTCATCAAAGCCTATTTTCCGGTATTTTAATTTTAAAGATTTTAGATTTTGGGATTTGAGATTTTAGAATTTGAATATTTTATGCTAGACGCTAACCTCTTCGTAATTGTTTTTCAGAGATAATACGCTTGCTACTTAAGAAGGTTAAGAGGAAGTATCCGCCATAGATAACAACAAGGAAGATGATAGTCATGATGATTGACGGAACCAGTCCTTCAGTGCCGATATAGCTGAGAATTTTAATGGCGAAAGTTAGGCCAAAAATTGAGTGGATGATTGCTAGAAAGAGCGGAGCGGCGAAGAAGATAGCGATTTGACGAAACAAAGCACGATTAATCATCTTCTCGTCCGCACCTAGACGTCTTAGAACCATGTACTTCTCGCGATTATCAGAAGATTCGGATAACTCTTTGAGTGAAAGAATCGCAGCACTGGAAATGAGGAAGATAATACCAAGGTAAAGGCCGAGGAAGGTGACAATTGCCTGAATACCAACCGACATGGCGATCAGCTGATTCTTGGTCTGCACGCTGTAGAAGCGTGGGCTGGTAATTTTAATATATTCGTTTTCGTTGCCAGTTATCAGACGGAGTAGGTCTTTGTCGAGCTGCTCCTTCTGCTCCTTATTTTTGGTTTTATAATTGGCAATCATGTAGTCCTCATATTTTACCAACGTTTTAGCCACTTCATCAGATACAACGAGGACCCCCATATTGCCATTTGTATTAGACGGCTCGATAAAACCTTGCTTATTGTGATCAAATTTTGGTGACAAGGTTTTTCCGTTAATTTTAATTTTATGTCCATCCTTCAGGGAAATATTGTAGATCTCCTCCATTTTCTTAAAATCAGACAGAATGAAATATTGATCAGGGTTTAGTTCATATTGGTCAAAATGATATTGCTTAGCGATTTTATTGTAATCCGAGATTGAAATGATTCTTAGCATATACATCCCGTTCGCATGACCGTTAGTCATCTCAGCCATCTTTTGAAGAGATTTTTGATTAACCACGGCATTAAGATAAAGATTTCCATCTTCTAAATTTTTGGAGAGGTTATAAGTACTGAACGAAGTTTGATCCTTGAGGTCATTCCATAAACTTGGATTAGATTTTACAATCTCCTCCATGGTAGCCTTGGAATCATTTTTGTATTTAACTGCCATTTTTTCTTTCCAAGCTTTGAGGGCGGGGTCATTTTTGTCCTCTTCAGAATCAAGTTCGTTCCACCTAGAATTGTCATTGTTCCGGTATGAAACAACAACATCAACTGGAGTGACATATTCAAGTTGTTTCTTGGAAGTTTCACGAATAGACAAACAACTAGATAGAGTACAAATTGTAAATAGAAGCATGAGACAAATAACACTCATGGAGGCAACGGTCGTATTGATCTTGCTGCTAATCTGTCTAAATGTGAAACTGTTAAGACCTCTATAATAGAGTTTTTTACGCGTAGCAATCAGTTTCATCATGAGTCCAGAAAATGACCAATATAACAAGAAAGTAGCGAGAATTCCAGCACCCATAACCTGCGTAAACATCGAGAGGTTAGAGAGAAAAGTAAGGTAATTGACAGTAGCTTGATAATAGGCGACGCCTAAAATTGCAGCAGCAAGGAAGAAAATGATAATACAAACAACAGGATTCTTTAAGCGTACTTTTTCGGCTTTACGACTGGCCTGAATTAAATCAATAATTTTGAGCTTATTGATCATAATAGTATTAAAGGCGATCACTAAAAGATAGATTATGCCGAAATAAGCGATAGTTTTGAGACAGGCTTCGCTGGAGAAGACGAATTGAAATTTCGACATGTCAGCTTCAAATAGATTGGCAACAAACACACTCATTAACTGCGACAAAACAACGCCGATGGCGAGGCCAGCCACGAGAGAAAGTAAGCCGATAAAGAGAGTCTCAAAGAAAAGCAAGAGAGAGATTTTACGCTTGCTCATACCGAGAGTGAGATAAATAGAAAATTCTTTATTGCGACGTTTAATCAAAAATCTAGAGGCGTAAATTATCAGATAGCCAAGAATGCCGGCAACCACCACACTGACGCCAGACAAAACGTTGACGAGAAGTTTGACAACATCATGAGTGGACTCACTTAACTTCATCATAGAAGTTTGTGTACCGATAGCGTTAAAGACGTAGAAAATAACGACGCCGAGAATGAGAGTGAAGAAATAAATGGCGTAGTCTTTCATACTACGGATGATATTGCGAAAAGAAAGTTTAAAGAGCATCGCTAAGATCTCCACCTAGCAGAGTCATGACGTCGATAATTTGGTCGAAAAATTCTTTTCGCGAATTCTTACCACGATGAATCTCGTTAAAAATTTGACCGTCTTTGATAAAAATCACTCTGGATGAGTAGCTGGCAGTGAAAGCATCATGAGTGACCATTAAAATAGTGGCGCCGAGCTCCTGATTTAAATAATCAAAGCGTTCAAGTAGCATTCTAGAAGATTTTGAGTCGAGCGCGCCGGTTGGCTCGTCGGCGAGAACCAGCTTTGGATCAGTAATGATGGCGCGAGCGGATGCTACACGCTGTTTTTGTCCACCAGAGAGCTGGTATGGATATTTTTGCAAAATATTTTGAATATCCAAATCAGTGGCGACTTTCTTGACGCGTGGCTCAATGTCGGCTGCCTTAACGTTTTGAATAGAAAGAGCAAGCGCAATATTTTCATAGGCAGTCAGATTGTCGAGCAAATTGAAATCCTGAAAAATAAAACCTAGCTCTTCACGACGGAAACGATTAAGATCATTGCCTTTAAGTTTAGTAATGTCGGTGCCCGCAACATAAATGTGTCCGGAGGTGACTTTATCGATGGTGGAAATGAGGTTTAGAAGCGTGGTTTTACCAGAGCCACTTGCGCCCATAATGGCCACGAATTCGCCACTATCCACCTCAAAAGAAATATTATCGACTGCCTTCGTAATACTTGAGCGATTACCATAATATTTCTCGATTTTTTCAATTTTTAGTAATTCTTTCATGTTTTCCTTTCCAACAAGAAATCTTGTTATCTCAAGTTTATAGAATCTCGATTATTCTGTCGCGCTTTTAATATTACGATTTCTTACATTTTTGTAATAATCATTTTTCGCAAATGCAATCATAATATCGGTGTATTGGCACTCGATTGAACTTACAGAGATGCGATGGCCGAGTTTTTCGATTAGTTTTTTAACAATATATAAACCCATGCCTGTGCTTTTATTGCTAGTTTCTGCCATGAGACTTAATTTCTGTTGGTCAAAATCAAAGAGACGACCATTGTGTCCAGTGAAAGCTTTCTGAAAAATGCGAGATTGGTCTGAAGAAGGAATGCCGATCCCGTTGTCGTAGATATGTAAAATAACTGATTTTGGGGTTTCTTCGGTATAAATCTGAATTTTGGGTGACTTCTTTTTACGATATTTAATACTGTTGGCGAGAATTTGGTTAAGAATAAACTCCAGCCATTTGGGGTCGGTTTCAACGATTTTGTTAACGTTTTTGACTTCAAAATCAATATGACCATCAATGATAGCATTTTGGTTTTTAAGAGCAACACGCTTGATGATTTCTGAGAGATTAGACTCAGAAATTTGATAGTCTTTCTCCACGTGCTCCGATCTGACCAGATAAAGAATCTGGTTAACATAATCGTCGAGCCGGTCCAATTCTAAAAAAAGTGATGGATTATTTTGAAATTTGGTCTGAGTGAGACTTAAGCGGAGAGCGGAAATAGGTAATTTAACCTCGTGAACCCAAAGTTCGAGATACTCCTTAAAGTCTTCAAATTTGAATTTATATTGATTGATTTGATCAATCATGTAGCGATTTAAATCTGAGATTTCCTGATGAAAAAGTTTTTCTTCATTGGTCTCAGGTTCCAGTAATTCGTGTACTAAAGTTTTTTGATCCAGCATGTTTAGCTTCTCATGAAGTTTTTTATAAAAACGGGCTTTTTTGAAATATGGATAAAGCAAGCAGAAAGTGGTGGTGAAGAGATAGGTGACCGTAATAAAAATATTTAGTTCGGGCGGAATTGAAAACATGAAAAATAAATACTGAATTAAGCTCATGGTAAGCAAGCTAATTAGAAGAATGGTGAAATTGTCCGCGATGTATTCTCTGAATTTCATATCTATTTGGCAAGGATGTAGCCCAGACCCTTTCTGGTTTCAATAGTTGAGACTTCACCTAGTCTCTCCAATTTATCACGCAAACGGCTGATATTAACTGTGAGGGCGTTATCATTGATATATTCACAATTATCCCAGAGCTCAGTCATCAACTCGTTGCGAGAAACGATGCGATCCTGGTTATATAGTAGAGTTCGAAAAATTAGAAGTTCATTTTTGGTGAGCTCGACGGTTTTGCCGTGCTTTTTTGTAGAGGAAATAGTACCTTTTTTGAGATCGATTTGTAGGTTTCGGTAAGTTTTGATTTCTGAGGTAAGATTGGAGCGTCTCAAAATTGCCGCAATGCGAAGCAGTAGGATTGTAGGGTTATAAGGTTTGGCAATAAAATCATCCGCGCCATAACTGATGGCAAGAGCTTCATCCATTTCCGTATTATGACTGGTGACCATAATAATTGGCGTATTAAGACATTTTCTGATTTCGCGTACAAAATCGCGCCCGTTGATGTTTGGAAGATTAATGTCCAGCAAAATAAGATCTGGCGAAAGTTCTTGAATTTTCTCCACTGAAATATGATCCAAATCCAAAACAAGAGGTAGATAGTTTGAGGTTAGGAGGAGCTTCGAGAGACCTTCCCTGATTCCCTTATCGTCTTCAATAATTAGAATTTTGAACATCAACTCTTCCTTTTTTCTTCTTCGTCCCGAATTTTTCCAATCATATCCCGAATTTCAGCGGCTTTTTCATATTCAAGATTGGCTGCAGCAAGTTGCATCTGTTCAGATAACTCTTTAATGAGTACCTTAAATTCAGATTTTGGAACTTTTTTAAGATCTAGTTTATTCTCTTTTTCCTTTTCAGGGATAATAGCGCGAAGACCTAAAGAAATTTCTTTTTTAATACTGTGAGGGGTGATACCATGCTCCTTATTATAGGCCATCTGGATGTCGCGACGACGATCCGTTTCGGTGATGGCGCGCTCCATACTTTCTGTAATATTGTCCGCATACATGATTACATGCCCTTCCTCATGACGGGCGGCACGACCGATGGTTTGAATAAGAGCCGATTCTGAACGCAAAAAACCTTCCTTATCGGCATCCAAAATTGCAACGAGAGATACTTCCGGCAAATCGAGACCTTCACGCAGTAGGTTGATGCCGACTAATACATCATAAACACCAGAACGAAGGTCGCGCAAAATATCACCGCGCTCAAGAGTATCAATCTCGGAATGAATATAAGCAGTTTTAATACCATGATCCTTGAGGTACTCAGAGAGATCTTCCGCCATACGCTTTGTTAAAGTAGTGACAATGACACGTTGATTTTTCGCGATCCGCTCTTCAATTTCTTGCATTAAATCGTCAATTTGCCCCTCGGTTTTTCTGACTTCAATTTCAGGATCAAGTAGGCCAGTCGGGCGAATAACCTGTTGAGCTGGAGTGGGTGAAACCTCAAGTTCATATTTGCCAGGTGTGGCGGAAACATAGACGGCACGGCGGATATGAGTTTCGAACTCATCAAAAGTAAGTGGACGATTGTCGAGTGCACTGGGCAGACGAAAACCATAGTCAACCAGGGTGGTTTTTCTGGCATGGTCTCCGTTATACATACCACGTACCTGTGGTAAAGTCATGTGCGACTCATCGACAAGCAAAAGAAAATCATCTGGAAAAAAATCAAGCAGGGTGGCTGGTGGTTCACCGGCTTTACGACCGTCAAGGTGCCTGGAGTAGTTTTCGATTCCTTTGACAAAACCCGTTTCTTCAAGCATTTCAAGGTCATATTTAGTACGTTGGGAAAGACGTTGTGCTTCAAGATATTTATGTTCTGCCTCGAAATATTTTAGTCGGTTGTCAAACTCAGCCTTAATGGTATCAATCGCACGAGAGAGCTGGTCGCGGGGCGTGGCGTAGTGGGTGTTTGGGAAAATATGAATTTGTTCTGGTTTTTCGAGAATTTCTGCCGTGAGTGGATCGATAATTTTAACTGATTCTAGAGTATCAAAAGCAAATTCAAAACGGTATGCCACTTCACCAGAGGCTGGGAATAAATCGATCGTATCGCCCTTGACACGAAAATTACCACGTTCAAAAGCGAGATCGTTGCGATGATACTGCATGGCGACTAGATAGATTATAAAATTACTTTGATTGAGAGAGCTGGCGTTTTGCGTGGCGGTATTGACTAGAGATGGCGAATGGAGGCGACCGAGAGAATTCTTGGCTAGCTCACTAAGGGACATAATTTGCCAAATTCCTTGCTTCTTAATGAGCGGGAGCGACATTTCAACGTAGTGATCTGGGGAACCAATGCCGTATATACAAGAGACGGAGGCGACGATAATAGTATCAGGGCGAGTTAAGAGAGCGACCGTGGCGGCATGGCGAAGGCGATCAATCTCGTCGTTTATTGCGGAGTCTTTTTCGATATAAGTATCGGTACTGGCGATATAGGCTTCCGGCTGATAATAATCGAAATAAGAAACAAAATAATGCACCTCATTTTTAGGAAAAAATTCACGAAATTCGGAATAGAGCTGCGCAGCCAGGGTTTTATTGTGCGCCAAAATCAAAGTTGGCTTCTGGATATTCTGGATGATGTTTGCCATAGTAAAGGTTTTTCCAGAACCCGTAACGCCAAGTAAAGTTTGCTCCCGAATCCCTTTTTTCAGACCATCCGTCAATTGCTTGATCGCAGCTGGCTGATCGCCGGTCGGAGCGAATTTACTCCGCAACTCAAATGCAGGCATAGATTTATTATAACATTAAATAAAAACTCTCTGAAGAGAGTTTAGCACATGGAACCCCTTGAATATATGCACCCATGCATTGATATAGTATATAATTCTATTTAATAAGGATTCAGATGGAATTTTATGAAAGAATAGTTTTTGAGTATTAGTGAAATAAGTGGACGAAATATGATTAGAGAAATGAGTATAACCGACCGAAAAGATATTGATGAAATGCAATTTGAGCTTCAAAAATATTTTTCAGAAATTGACAAAACACACGAATCATTGCCATATAAAAATATCAACGATGCCCATCGTTATATACAAAAAATGATAGATGATGTAGTAAACATGAATGGGAAGATTTATATTGCGGAAGAAAATAACCATATTGTCGGTTTTATCCAAGGGGTGATAATTGAACATAACAAGGGTGATGACGAGTTTTACGACCTATCTCATAATCCTTCGAAAGAAGGATGGATTGGCTTGTTGTATGTAAAGACTAGATACAGAGGCGGCGGTATAGGACAGAAACTACTAGATAAAATGGTAAACTATTTTAAGATAAAAAAATGCACCAGTATTCGTCTACTAGTCCTTTCTGATAATGAGCACGCAATAACAGTCTATAGGAAAAACGGTTTTATGTGCCACGATTTAGAGATGATACTAAAAGTCTAATTTATTTATCTAATATAACTAGGACCATTTTTCCATGTTTATTGTATGGATGATTTCATCAATAAGTATACGTGTTTGCTTAGTAGTATCACGCTCTCTTAGCGTTACTGTATTGTCTTCTAGAGACTGAAAATCGACTGTAATGCAAAAAGGTGTACCAATTTCATCTTGACGACGATACCTCTTACCAATATTACCATTATCATCATACTCACACATGAATTTCTTTGAAAGTCTTCCATACAGCTCTTCTGCTTTTTCGACTAGCTGTGGTTTATTTTTTAAAAGTGGAAATACAGCAACTTTAATTGGTGCAATAAGAGGATGTAGTTTTAAGACAAACCTCTCACCATCGTCGTCTTTAATTGTGGTATAAGCCTCAGTTAGTGTAGCTAAGACGAGACGACCAACCCCTATTGATGATTCAATAATGTGTGGAACATAATGCTCCTTTGTAATCGGATCTAGATAATCTAATTTCTTTCCACTACCTTTTTGGTGTTGCGTCAAATCATAATTACCTCGAGCATGGACACCCTCGAGCTCCTTAAATCCAAATGGGAAATTATACTCAATATCGTAAGCTTCTTTTGCGTAGAATACTAAATTTTCATGCTGGTGCCACCTAATATTCTTCTCAGAAAATCCAAGAAACTTAGTGAAGAAATTCCACCTATATTTTCGAAGCTTCTCATACTCTTCCAATTCATTGTCTGGGTGAGTAAAATATTGCATCTCCATTTGCTCAAACTCTCTAGTCCTAAAGATAAATTGTCTTGGGCTAATTTCATTACGAAAAGCCTTACCGATCTGAGCAATCCCGAATGGCACTTTCACTCGCGAGGATTGCATTACGTTAAGATAGTTTACATAGATACCCTGGCAAGTTTCTCCACGTAAGTACGCTGGGGTCTCAGTCCAGTTATCAGAAAAATTTCCAAGATTAGATTTGACAAGTAGATTAAATTTTCTGGCTTCAGTAAAATTACATTTTTTACAATGCGGACATTTTATTTTTCCTATGTTTTCCTGGAATAACTTATTAATTTCTTCTGAACTCATCTTTTCATCAGCAAAAACTCCAAGGTCTTCTAGTATATGATCCACTCGAATGCGAGTGTGGCACTCTTTACATTCTGCAAGTGGATCAGAAAAACCATCCACATGACCACTGGCTTTCCAAATTTCCGGAGACATAAAAATACTGCTGTCCAAACCGACTATATCTGGACGAATCTGGACCATATAGTACCACCAGGCTTTTTTTAGATTGTTTACTAATTCAACGCCATAAGGACCGTAATCATATATTCCACCATAACCTCCATAAATATCACTACTATTAAAAATAAAACCCCTTCTTTTAGCTAACGCTGCGATATCATTTATTGAAGGTTTGACTGGCATTATATACTCTCCCTATTTATGTTCGTATAGTATATATAAATAATAATTTCAAAATCAATATTAGATATTTTGGTGCCCGAGACTGGACTCGAACCAGCACGCACGAGGCATATGCTCCTAAGGCATACGTGTATACCAATTTCACCACTCGGGCCTGTGGATATTATATCACAGGTTTAACAAATTCTATTCCGCAACTTCCCGAATTGCGGAGTTTAGTTCTTCGATAAACTGTTGTGATACAGCGCGTTTCTCATCATCGCTCATCTCTACCCAAGTTTTTCCGCGATTTTCTGCCTCAAAAGCAGTAGCCATAGGAAAACCAGTACCATTGTAAGGTAGTTTAACTTTTTCCTGATTGATTGAGCCACGATTGTAGTTATAAACAAATTTTATTTTGCCACTCGGGGCAACGATGGCAACGCACTGCTTAAAATAGCATTTAGTGCTTTTTAAATCTTTAACTTTTTCTTGTAAATATTTCCAAAATTCTTCATTAGTGGCACTATCTGATAATTGTCCACCCCAGCGTCTTAAGGCAACACCCGGTTCGCCATTGAGCTCTTCAATAAATAAACCAGTATCGTCGCCAATGGTGAGTAAGCCGGTTTTTTCGACATAAGTTTTTGCTTTTGCTAGTGCGTTATCCTCGATAGAAGTAATTCCCTCAGGAACATCAATCTCAATACCTAGTGTGGCAGGAGTTTCGATCTTATAATTATCACCCAGAAAGATGGTAAAATCGGCAATTTTCGCAGCATTGCTACTAGCAAGCAAGATTTTTGTTTTATTTTCAGAGTTGGTTTGTTGCATAGGTCATCCTTTTTATTCTTTATAATATTATCAGATTTAAGACGCACCTATTCTTATTTAAGCCAAAATCTTACGCATTATTTTCGGCAGCACGAGCTTTGAATTCGCGGTTTTTGAAGAAAAGGTAGCTGGCTACGCCAACCAAAAGTGCTGTAGGAAATAGTTCCTCGGGGCCAGTATTTGGCATATTGGATTTCTGAGCAACAGTCGTATTTGAATTAGCTGCGTTAGTGTTATACTGTGCGGCTGGAGAATTGGCATTGCTGGTATTTTTATTATTGGTAGCGTTTTGATTATTATTGCTTGAGTTGTTATTTGAGTTATTCTTTGAATTATTAGATTCGGATGGTTTATTCTCATCTTTTTGTGCATGTTGCTGACTATTTTGAGTCTCAGATTGCTTTTTCTCAACACTCTTAATGGCTGAGGTGATTAGCCATGCACCAACAATGAAAACAATCACTGCAAGAACGATGGTGATGATAAAGATTTTGATGCGCTGTGGGCGGTTGGCGTCCTGATTTGTCATATAATTTCTCCACTTAAACCTCGACACCACCTCGAGCTTCTATGCAATATTGAGTTTATTATACGATAATTTGTGTCTAAAGTAAAGAAAATACCTGAACTAATATCTCAAGCGTAATACTAACCAATATAAAAAGAAATTAACGGTTCTTGGCAGCAAAAATAGTGATGCGAGAACCTGCATACGCCTTGGTTGAGAGCAATTCAGCATCAATTACATGCGGATCAAAGTCGGATGGATGTGACAAAACAAAATATTCGCTGGCGGTACTGGCGAGACGATCGAGGACTGAGAGAGGTAAATCATGAAAATATTCATATGGGGGATCGGCAATCACAATGTCAAAAGGACTATCAAAGGCAATCTTCTCGACCTTCGTGTTATAGATTCGGATGTTTTTAATAACACCAAGTACTATGGCATTTTGTTTGAGAATTTCTGCCGCTCGCTTATCAGCTTCAATGAAAGTGACGTGAGTAGCGCCGCGAGACAGAGCCTCTAGCCCTAGCGCGCCAGTACCCGCAAAAACGTCAAGAATAATTTTTCCTTCAACTTTATCTCCAAGAGAATTAAAGAGTGCAAGTTTTTCACGGGACCCCATCGGGTGGGTGACGCCATTCTGTGGAGCTTTTAATTCTCGCCCACGGAAGATTCCAGAAGTAATCTTAACATTAGTAAATTTTCCGTGGTGAAAGATATCGCGTGCAGTTTTCATAGTTTTCCTTTTATCCTTATTTTAACATAATTCAGGAATTGAAGCAGCCCAACAGAGGGCAATTGCCTTAGAAATTTCAGGGAGTAGAATGTTTTTTGTCTCAAAAGCGAGGTCAGTAGTCCAACCTTGCTCTAAAAATCGCTTATACATATCAAGAGCAGCAACCCGGTCCAAAGACTGATAAAAAGCTTCTTTAATATTAACATGACGGAGTGCTTTTTTATCGATTTTGGGTGTGACGACGCGTTCTGGAAGAGCTGTCATAGTAATAGCAACACCATACTCAAAAGCAACGTGTTTGCTCATATATCCACTGGCACCCCAATAAAGCCAGTTGTTGCGCAGAGTTTCAAGGGAATTGCGACCATGCATAATACCCTTAACGGGGATACCGAAAACTTTGATAAATTCTTTCTCCGTCATCAACTGATCTTGAGCCTCTGTCAATGGAAAATGGTGGGCTGGAGTCAGTCCATCGGTGACGGCGTGTGCCATCCAGGCTGCCTCAAAAGCAGCTCGAACTTTATTACCCTGTGTTAAAGCTTTCTTCAAATTATATTGATGATCAAGAATCATTTGGATCAACTTACCATCATCGTTGCCGGGGATGATAAAATGCATAGGCTCATCCACGCCTGGACTTTTACGTTTTAAGCCATCTGGTCCGCGCATCCCTTCGAACAGCAAAATTTCTTTGATGTCTGGAAAATAAACATTAGAAGGGAGACCTTTTTGTAAAATTTTGCGTGCAATCTTGTCAAGTTTTTGATGTGTGCCGACGATGTTCCCTGATTTTTTACTATTAGTTAGTGCAAGGGTTGAATACATAATTACCTTTTAATCTAGTTTAAAGTAGTCAGCTGCTGATATCGCTTGATTGACTGACTAAGCTCTTTATATTTTAGCATATTTTCGGGGTTAGCGGCGACTTTTACGGCCTGCGCCCTAGCGTCTTTGATTAGCTCAATATCAGCTAAATTTGCAATCTGTAAATTGAGTTCACCATGCTGCATAGAGCCATAAACCTCGCCAGGTCCACGCAGTTTAAGGTCCACTTCAGCGAGATAAAAACCATTATTAGATTTTTCCAGCTCACGCAACCTGGCGGACGGTGGATTATCACCAGTGGTAATCAAAAAACATTGACTGGCTTTCTGTCCACGACCAACACGGCCGCGCAGCTGGTGAGCCTGAGCAAGACCAAAACGATCGGCGTTCATAATAACAATTTGTGTAGCATTTGGCACGTCGACTCCAACCTCGACTACAGTAGTGGAGACCAAGATATCGAGTTGATGGGTTTTAAATTCATTCATCACCTGGTCTTTTTCGGAAGCTTTCATGCGACCATGCAAGATGCCGATTTTATACTTTGGAAAGATTTTTTTAAGACGTTTTGCCTCCTCTTTTACCGTACGTTGATCTTTTTCGAGCGGGTCATCCTGGTCTTGTTCAATCAACCGACAGATCCAATAAATTTGCTCTCCAACCTCGAGATGCTTGGTAATTTCTGGATATAACATCTCACGCATATTAGTTTCATTGATGATTTTAGTCTGAACACCCTGACGCCCCTTTGGCATTTGATTGATAATGGAAACATCAAGGTCGCCAAAGATAGTGAGCTGTAAAGAGCGCGGAATAGGAGTAGCGGTCATGGCAAGAAAATGCGGAGCGGTATATTTTTCATTTTGCTTAGTCGTTTTATTATCGATTGGTTTGTTTTGCTGATTTAATGCAACTTTTTCGAGAAGTTTTTGACGCTGTGCAACCCCAAAACGATGCTGTTCGTCAATTATGCAAAGCGCAAGATTCTGAAAAACTGTGTCATCAGTAAGCAGAGCGTGAGTGCCAATAATCAGGTCAATTTCACCATTTTTGATTTGTTGTTTAAGTTGTTCTTTTTGCTTAGTGGCACCAATAAGAAGTTCAGTTTTAACCTTAAAAGGCGAGAGGATTTTTGTAAGATTTTCGGCATGTTGAGAAGCGAGAATAGCCGTGGGAGCTAACAGGGCAACCTGAGCACCTTGGTTTACTGCCTGCAAAATTGCCAGAGCAGCGACGATAGTCTTACCCGAACCGACATCGCCCTGAAGCAAACGATTCATTGGGATCGATTTAGTGAGATCCTGCATAATTTCCCAAGCAGCCGTCTTTTGGGCGGCAGTAAGCTCAAATGGAAGAGATTTGAGAAACTGCTTGGTGAGATCGAGATTAAAGGATAGCGGCATAGCCCGGAGTTTTTGATTCTCTTGACGATTAAGCTGGCTGGCTAAAATTAACTCAAAAACCTCTTCATAGCCAAGATATTTTTTTGCTTGCTCAACCTCTTCTGGCTTCTTGGGAAAATGGATCCGAAAGAGAGCTTGGTTGCGTGTGCCTTTTTTGATATATGTGGGGGCTGATGTGAGTGGGATAAGATCAGGAACTGGGGTGCTGAATAAAACTCTGATTTTTTCAAAAAGTTTTTTGAACCAGGCGGAGTTAAAACTACCTTTAGCTGAATAAATTGGCTGAAGTCCTTCGACTTTCTGTTCAATTTCTGCAGCTAAAGCCACGGTGGGGGCGGTGATTTGATAGCGATTATATTTAAAATCATACTGGCCAGTGAAGTAATATGTGGTCTTCTCGTCAAAATTCTTGATACGATAGGGCTGATTGTACCAAACTACACGCACGACGCCAGTCTCGTCATAGATTTCCCCTTGAGTAATCGTAAAATTACGACGACGAGTGTGAATATTCTTGAGATTGCGAATTTTTCCACGCAAAATCACGCGTCCTGGTTTAATGTCAGCAATATTTGTTTGCGACTGGTAATCCTCATAGCTTCGTGGAAAATAATAAAGTAAATCTTTGAGGGTACGAAAACCACGTTTTTCAAGCGCCTCGGCAGTTTTTGGACCAACCCCCTTAATTGCCTCCAGTTTTGCAGATATATCCATTGACTAGATTATAACACGCAGAGAATTAAAGAGAGGGGCGTTGATGAGCGTCTCGCCACTCCTTAATTTTGCCATGGTGGCCTGATAATAAAACTTCTGGGACTTTCATGCCACGAAAATCGGCTGGTTTAGTGTATTGTGGATATTCAATATTATTGCCATTGGAAAAACTTTCAATAATGGCAGAGGTTTCACCTCCGAGTACGCCAGGGAGAACGCGCACAATACTGTCGATAATGATGAGAGCTGGCAATTCTCCACCCGTAAGAACGAATTGACCAAGACTGATTGGGTAATCAACTAGAGTCAAGATACGCTCGTCATAGCCTTCGTAGTGCGGACAAAGAATGATGAAATGATTTTCAGCACCAGATTCGATATTTTCGGCAAATTCACGCACGGTTTGCTGCGACCAAGTGCGGCCGGCTGGGGTAGGCAGGATTACCTTAGCGTTTGGAGCTTTTTGTTTAACTTTTTCAATTGCAGCAAAAACTGGCTCACAGCGGAGCAACATACCATCACCACCACCATAGGGAGTATCGTCGACAGATTTGTGAGGACCAAGACCAAATTCACGAAGATCTACAAAATCAAACTCAGCAATACCCTTATTTTCTGCCTTCCACATCATGGAAGTCGAAAGATAAGGCGCCAAGGCGTCTTTAAAAAGGGTAATAATAGTGAATTTGACTTTTGCCATAATAATATTATACCATAAATGAATTTCTGAATTTTAGGCGATATGGATTCCTAAAATTTTGGTCTAGCTTAATCAAAAATATATTAGCATTTTTTGCAGTTTTAGATAATTTTCTGCCAAAATACTTGACTTCAGATAACTCATAGGATATATTAAGCATAAGCTGATACGCTTCACGGGGTTCCGCTTATTAAAATAGTGGAGTGTGGAGATTTCATTAAAAACAAAAAGCGAATTAAAACAAAACAATGTGCCCCAGGGTGGGCGCGCATCAGCGCAAAAAATACTCCAAAAAGGAGTATTTTTTAGTGTCTTGACAGGCGTTTACTCTTAATACTGTTCGACAAGAGTAAAGGTTTTGCCTGCGATTTCGATTAGCGAATCCTGAACAGCACCCTGATTGGTGAGCTCGGCACGAATACCAAGTTTCTTCAAAATATCTCGCAGACGATTGATTGAAGCGTAATTCCCCATATCGGTGCGACGAGCAAACTTCTCAATTTTTTCACCCGTCACGTGGAAAACCCCAGACTCATCGCGGGTGACCGTCCAAGTATTTTTCAGCTCGCGGCGATTGAGCGAGATGACCGGAATACCTCTTTCCTCATCGTGAGTAATTTGATGTTTGAGATTGGTATTTTTTTCATCAAGTTGGGATTTTTGAAGCAAATTTTTTTGACTTAGTTTTTCTTGTTTTTCTTTAGCAATTTTAATTTCCTGCCAAAGCGCACGAAGTAGCTCATCAACCCCCTTGCGAGACACAGCGGAAATACTAAAAATGTAAGCCTTTGGATTAACTTCCCGAATTGACTGAGACTGCATCTCAATAATGTCAGTATCTACCCCCTCACATTTGGTTAATGCGACGATTTCAGGGCGATCTTTAAGATCGGAATATTTATTTAATTCGTTGCGAATAATACGATAGGCTTCGCCGGCGTCGTTATTATAGACATCAACGAGATGTAAAAGCACTGCGGTACGATCAACATGACGCAAGAAGGCATGACCAAGACCCCGACCTTCAGCAGCCCCTTCGATGAGGCCAGGAATGTCGGCAATTAAAATATCATGACGATCAATAGTGGCAACACCGAGATTTGGTGTGAGCGTAGTGAACGGATAATCGGCAATTTCAGGCTTAGCATTACTAACAATTGAAAGAAAAGTGGACTTGCCGGCATTTGGTAAACCGACTAAACCAACATCAGCTAAGAGTTTTAGTTCAAGCTCAGCTTCAAATTCCTCGCCAGGTTCACCAACTTCAGCAATAACTGGAGTTTGACGAACACTGGATTTAAAATGCGCGTTGCCGAAACCACCATCACCACCCTTGGCGATCACAGCCTCTTCGCGATCATGAGTTAAGTCAGCAATTACCTTGCCATCGCGTTTAACGACGGTGCCGATTGGAACTTCGATGATTAAATCCTTACCCGAACGACCAGCACTGCGGGTGCCAGAACCATTGCCGCCATCCTCGGCGGTCAGAATCGGGTTAAAACGAAAATCAATTAGAGTATTGGTATCTTTATCGGCCACGAAAATGATGGAGCCACCTTTACCGCCATTACCTCCATCTGGTCCACCTTTGTTGATGTATATTTCGCGACGAAAAGAAACGGCGCCATCACCACCTTTTCCCGCCTTAAGACTAACTTTTGCAGTATCACAAAACATATTAACACTATTCTACCATTTTAGCGACTATGAATAAAGAGGTAAGTACCCCAAGTGCTTTGTGGGATAGTTTTACGCCCCACATGTCCCCACCCAGCGATACCGTTCATATCGGAAATCGTGATCGTACCATCTTCATTCACCGAGTCGACAATTCCCACGTGACCATACCAACCGGCATCGGTTTGAAAAACGTCACCAGGTTGCGGGTTAGTACCACGACTAGATGGAAAACTATTAACTAGTGCATTATCCCAGGTATTAGCATTACCAAGACCGCCAGGAAGCACATAACCACCACCAAGCTCGTAGCGTCGTTGCCAAGCATACCAAGTACACCAACCCCACGGCATCTGGTTAGCGGAAGTCCAATAGGTGCGATAGTAGACAGATTGGGTATAGCTTTGAGACTGTGAATTAGTGATACGGGGAGCAACATAATCCGGACGTTCAGTTTCCGGTAGATTGCCATCTGGTAAAAGAATATACTCGCCTGCTACCAGGTTTTGGTTTAATTCAAGGTTGTTGGCGGCAATAATCTCTTCAGACTTCGAGCCATATTTGCCAGCCACGGAGTCGATTGTATCGTTATTTTTAATCTTATATACGAAACCGGCGCGTGAAGGTAAATAAATTTTGTCGCCAGCTTTTGGCTCATAATTATTTTTGAAATTGTTAGACCAACGCACCATCGTATCAGTGACGCCACAGGCAGCATATTTAGCTGCAATCGAGGCAATAGTTTCTCCCTCTAATACAGTATAGGAAATGGCGCCGACTTTGAGACAGTTGGTGGAAAGCGGAGCGATTGGTTTCTCCATTTTTTCAGAAGAAACCTGACCAGAATCACGGAGAGTTGTAAGTGAGTTATAATTTACGTTGACTACTTCAGATGAAGCCAGGCTCATGTTGCTGGCTAACTCGGAAACAACATAGAATTCCGAAAGTTGATCGGCAGAAACAGCGTAATCTTTCTTAGAAATTGACTGAAGATTCAGACTGCTATTAGTCTCATCAACGTGCTTATTTCTTGAACCATAGTTAACCAAACCAATCATGGCTATGAAAATGAATAGATAAGGCAAAACTTTGAGATTTCGCTTAATAAATGATCGTTTGTGATGTTTTTTCGCTGTCATAATTTGCCGATAGCCCACCTAAAGCCCCACGTTACAGAGTTTCTGGCAATAGTCACGTTTCTTCTGTTCGTGTTCAATATCGGTTACACTATAGTACATCTTTCCATCGTCCCCTGTCAAGAAATAGCGCATTGACCTCTTATTCTCATCAGGCTCTGCCACGGCTAAAATCGCAGTAATCGAGGGACTACAAATTGGGCCGGGAGTGAGGCCGGTGTGTTTTCTAGTGTTGTATAAATTATCAGTTTCAAGGACACGGAGATTATTATTTGGGTCATTACGATTGCGGTCTGGATTTACTAAATCTGCAGCGTAGGTAGCGGTGACGTCAGAGCCAAGACTCATGCCAATTTTGAGACGATTTTGAAAGACCATTGAGACACCAGGCATATCTTCCGAATGAGCCTCTTTTTGGACAATAGAAGCTAAAATCAAGCCTTCACGCAGCGTAAAACCGCGTTTTTGGAGTTTTTCTTCAAGATTATTAGCAGAAATTACGCTATTTAGCTGATTTATCATGGTTTCGAAAATATGTTCAACAGTTTCACCTTGGTAGAATTGATAAGTTTCACCATATAAATACCCTTCAAGGGCGACATTTGCAGGCTGGGCGGGGCTGGCGAGCTTACCTTCTTTATCATATAGTCCTTTAAGAACGGGATTATCATATTTTTTCAAAAGAGCAGCATCGATTTGTTCAGCAGTATAGCCGAGTTTGAGTAGTTTTTGTTTAATTTCTCGCAAAGTCTCACCAGGTAGAACTGTGAGATTAAAAACCTCACTGGAGGCTACGCCTTTTTCAAGTTGCTCGACAATTTCGGGGACCGAGAGATTTGCCCGAAAATGATATGTGCCCGCCTTAATTTTGGCAGACTTATTGGTTATTTTCAGATAAAACTTGAAGGCAAAATCGGAACGAATCAGACCCGCATTTTTTAGATTATTCACAATATCGTTGATGGTTTGATTGGTTTTGATTTCAAATTTCTGATAGCGACAATCGGTATTTTCTTCCTCGGTTTCGCTAGTAGCGGCAGTGGCTGGTGAATTAAACTTACAAGTAAAACTTTTGGGAGCTGTCAGTTGTTTTTGGTAGTAGGAATAACCACCAAAGACACTAAGTCCGGTGATTAGTAATAAAATAAATAGTACTGTGATTAACTTTCGCATACTCGATTTTTGTTTGGGCTGCTTTTTTGAATCAGCTTTTTTGTTTTTGCCTGATACTTTTAATGCGAGACCCTGATTAGATTCTTGGGCTTTTATCATGTTAGAGTTTTCTGAACTAAGATTCCCCGTATTAGGGGTCTCTTGAGTAAAATTTACTGGGGCAAGCAACTGCTGGTTATTTACTGCAGCTTGCATTCGCTCGATAAAATCCTGTAAGATAATCGATGCTGATTCGGCATCTATTTCACCTTTTTGGTAGTGATTTTTGCGAGCTTTTAGACGTCGTTCAGCCTCCACCGAAGTTAGCGACTCATCTTGAAAATATATCTTAAGACCCGGAATAGTGGCGGCAACTTGCCGTGCGAATTGCTTGACGAATTCAGACTGAGCGGTCTGATTGCCAGAATTACTACGTGGCATCCCCATGACAAGAATATTTGAATTATAAAGACTGAGTTTGCGCTGGATTTCGGAAATTTCCTGTCCATTGACATTGATGAAACCGTCTGGGATGGCGATTTTAGTGGCGGTATCTGCACGTGCTACCCCGATTCGTACTGTTCCGACGTCAAGCCCGATGATTTTCATAACCCCCCTAGTTATTTTCTTCTATAGTAATATTGACACTGACCTTATTGATATCCTCTGGAATACTACGCACCCACGGGAATGAAGTATCAACTTTTACCTCACTAACTCCGTTGATTGACTTAATCAAGGTCGTCACTTCCCCAATTTTCTTACCAAGAGACTTATCGAGGACGGTTTTTTCGGTGACTTCAGGACCAGTTTTTACTACAGCCTTTAATTTAGCAGACGTGGCGCCGCTCTCCTGAAAACGCTCGATAAAAAGTGAGCTAATTTCGTAAATTTTCTGATCACTACCAAGACGACTACTGACAAGAGTCTTGATGTATTCTTCGACAGCGCTTTTATCTAGAATATTGACAGTATATTTAATTTTGGCGGTCAATTTTGCCTTGCCGTTTGTAGCAACTTCACCGATTGCTGGACTTGGCGTGGCATCGCCAGGAGCTTTTTTATAGCTAGCATCAATGCGTAAATCAGAGTCTTTAACCTTGGCAAACAATTCATCTTTGCCTTCATCAACTTGACTTAATGCGGTCTTGGCTTTTTCCACATCAGAAGCGGTGACAATTTTTACAACCTTATCGGTACCGCCAGAAAAGGCAGCAGAATTAAAGGCATCAACATGTTCGATGGAAGACTGCCAGCCCGAAGCAATAGGATCAATATTGAATTTTGTACCCCCCTCAAAGGCAATTACGTCAACAGTTTTGCGAATTTGACAAGTGTTGGTAGTACGGACAGTACAGCTAGTGGTGGAGCCGTCCCAGGTGAACTCCGTGGAAGCTAAAGTAAGATAATTGAGATTACCTCTAGCAAAGGCGCTACCAATAGGTACTACAATGCGATCAGGAGAGCTGGGGGTGGCAGTTGAGGTCGAAAAACTGAAGTTGGCAGTCAAAGTGAGGCGACCCGTAGCCTTGTCGCCATCATTTCTTTCTCCAGTAGCGTCAAAATCGACAGAACTTTCCTTCTCTAAAGTCTCGGTTTCTAGCAAAATTTTACCATCCTTATTCGCGGCTTGATCAGCAGCATTAACGAAAGTAATATTTTCCGAGAAATTATCTGGTGTGGTCTTAATCTTGACGGAAATTTTAGCAGCTGGTGCAAAAACAAAGGCCCAAACACCGCCGACGACACAGACTATGGCAGCAGCCACACCAAGAACGATCCACTTACGAAGTTTATCGAAGCTGGGGATTTTTTTAACGGTTTTATCTTCCTCACTAGATTCTTCTTCGACATCATTTGCATTAAGATGTATAGTTGAATCCATTTCATCAGATTGAGTAATACGTGAACTCGTGGCTTTCGCAGAAACAGCTGAGGTTCTAGTTTTTTTAGACTCAGTGTTGTCTGTTTTGAGATTTTTCTTATTATTCACAGATTCTTTTGGAGTATCTTGAGCTACCTCGTCCCGGACATCAGAGGAGTCTTCACTCATTTCACTAATTGCCTGCGAAGAAGAAACAGTTTTACGGATAGTGGCAGCATCCTTATATTCACTGGGGAGAACTGGTCGAGACTGAAGATTCTTAGAAAAAGGTAGGCCAGATGCAGCGGAGAGCTTCATAAGTACTGGATCTAATGTAATAATTACAACGGCTTTATCAAGATTCTTGGCGGTTTTGGCGATCAGTTTCAAATTAATCGCACTGCGAAGTACACTAAGTTTTTTAGGCGGAACGAGAGCGACGACTTTTTGTTTGGAGGCCTTAAGATGGGTAATTATATCGGTGATATCATCTTCGGGCTCGATGTAGTAGATGTCCTTATTCATGCACCGATTTTATCACATTCTAAAACTTTTATGTTAAAATTTAGAGGATGAGTATTTTTAGTTTTGCAAAGAAGAAAGAGGTGAAAAATCAGGCTGGAACTGGTTGCGGAAATACGGCGGAACTTGCAAATCTTGTTTTGAATTCGATTGAGGAAGGAGTAATTATCGTACACCCTTCAGGGACGATTTTACTGGCCAATCCGGCGGCAATGCGTATGTTGGGAGTTAGTGATGCATCGGCAATCCAAAATGTGCAGTTAAGTTCAGTGCTCCGTCTAGAGAATGGTGAGGGGATGAAGCTAGATGATGCGGTTAATCCAGTATTGATGGCACTGAATGCTGGCGAAAATTATGCAACGCGTGATTTAGTACTAGTAAATCTGATTGAACAAAGAAGACCGGTGGCGATTAATCTAATTAGTGCCAATGCTGGGCAAAATGAGCGAATCGTGACACTGCGAGATATTTCTCATGAATTAGAAGAAGAAGGTGAGCAGACAGAGTTTATTTCGACTGCCTCACACGAGATGCGAACTCCCGTAGCCTCGATTGAGGGGTATCTTGGATTGGCACTGAACCCTAAAACAGCAACAATTGACGAGCGAGCTCGTAAGTATTTGGAGGAGGCACAAACTTCCTCAAAACATCTGGGGCGATTATTCAAGGATTTGCTGGATGTGACTAAACTTGATGATAAGAAGGTTAAAGTTCAACTTTCACCAGTGGAAATGTCATCGACGGTGCGTTCGATCGCAAATGGACAGGTGCCGCAGATGAGTGAAAAAGGGATTCACTATACATTTGGAGCAACTAATACGGGAGTTGGTGGTAAAACCTTGAATCAAGAGGTTTATGCCAGTGTGGATATTGATTTTCTGCGCGAGGCCGTGAATAACTTAGTGGAAAACGCCATAAAATACACAGCACCTGGTGGTGGAATTTGGGTGAACGTGCGTGGCGATGATGACCGGGTTTTAATCAATGTGACGGATACAGGAATTGGTATTTCGCCTGATGACTTAAAACATGTTTTTCAGAAATTTTATCGCGCTGATAATTCACAAACTCGTACGGTAGGGGGCACTGGTTTAGGGCTTTATCTTGTAAAACAACGCGTCGAGGCGATGGGTGGTAAGGTTTGGGCGGAAAGCTCATTTGGTGAAGGTTCAACTTTTTACCTTTCATTCCCTCGTATTACCGCTGAGGAATATCAAAGACGTAAACAAATTGCCTCTAATATTGAGACGATGAGCATAGCACCGGCAAAAAATGTGACACCTGCGGTGAATGTAACACCGACGATGAGTGCTACGCCTGTAATGAATACAGCACCAGTAACGGATACTGCACCTGTAATGAATACGACTCCAGCAACAGATGTGAATCTGACAGCGAGCGTAAATTCGACAGCGAATATAAACCCAGCAGCGGATGTGAACAAGACAACGAATATGAACCCAGCAGCGAGCGTAAATCCGATAGCGAGTGTGAATCCGACGGCGCCTTTACAACCACCAGCGCAATCACCAGTTCCAGAACAGAACATAAATTTTGCTAATTCACAAAATCTGACAGCACAAGCACCAATACAATCTACATCACCACAACAACCCGTGACACAGATGCCAGTGTCGCCCGTACCGCCAACATCACAGATATTAACGTCATCACAAATGTCGGCATCGCCGCAACAGCACGTGTCACAGACGACGCCAATTACGACAACGCAAACGACACCACTTGTAGCACCACCGACAACACCGACTATAACTACACAAATACCGCCGAGTACAACGCCACAGACGATACCGATGACACCCCAAAATCAGATTCCAACCCAAAACGTAAGTAATTTTAATCAAGTACCACCATTAAATAATTAAAAGGAAAAATATGGCAAAAATACTACTCGTCGAGGACGATCAGAGCTTAAGAGAAATTTACGGAATTCGACTTACGGCCGAGGGATACGAGATTGTGACGGCCGGAGATGGCGAAGAAGCGCTGGCAATGGCAGTGAAAGAAAAACCTGATTTAATTATTTCCGATGTGATGATGCCAAAAATTTCTGGTTTTGACATGTTGGATATCTTAAGATCAACACCCGAAACCAAAAACATTAAGGTAATTATGATGACGGCACTTTCCTCCGAGGATCAACGCGAACGCGGTGAATCTTTAGGGGCGGATCGCTTTTTGGTAAAATCCCAGGTGGGCATTGAGGATGTAGTGAATGCAGTACATGAGGTACTGGGAGACAATAATCCTGCCACACCGACGGCAGTAACTCAAGCAGACTTTATCCAACCGGGAACCACAACAGCAATGAATCAGAATATGCAGGCGATGAATCAAAATATGCAGGCAATGGGTCAGAACACGCAGCCGAGAGGCCAGAACACACCATCAATTGATCAGAACGTACAGCCAATTGATCAGACAATAAATCAGAATATGCAGTCGATGAACCAGAATTTACAACAGATCAATCAAACTATACAGCCAGCGAACTCAAGTATGCAACCGATGAATCAAACTAGTCAAAACACTCAAGTAGCTCCGACTGAACAGCCAGATCAAGGTGCTCAAGTGACTCCGGCGGAACAACCAATATCTCAAAATACTCAAACTGTAAATCAAAGTAATGCGCAGAACCTAACTAATGACTCATATTCGATTAATACGGTGACTGATAAGTCGGGTATGAATATTAAAGACCAAATGGATCAGATTTTGGGCGGAATGGGAACAGTTTAGAATATCTCATATATGATATATTTATAATATGCGTTTGAACAAGTTTTTAGCTGAAAGAATGGGAATATCGCGACGTGAAGCCGATGAGTTGATTGCGAGCGGTCGTGTGATGATTAACCAAAAAATAGCCAAGCTGGGTGAACAAGTTGCGGATACTACAGAGGTGATGGTAGATAAAAAAAATATTTCCCATATACATAAATATACTTATTTAATATTAAATAAACCACGTGGATATGTTTCTTCAAGAAAACGGCAGGGTGATACGCCAACACTTTATGAACTACTACCCGAAAAACTTCGTGCCTTAAAAACCGTAGGACGATTAGATAAAGATAGTTCGGGATTAATTTTATTGACTGATGATGGTGATTTTGCTTTTCGCATGACGCATCCAAAATTTTTCAAAATTAAAACTTACATCGTTGAACTTAATAAACCTCTGGCACCAATACATCAACAGATGATTTCAGATATTGGTATTACTTTGCCAGACGGAATAAGTAAGTTGTTTATCACTAAATTGGCAGATACCGATGGTAAAATATCTGGAAAACGGCTACAGGTCGAGATGAGTGAGGGACGAAATCGGCAAATTCGTCGCACCTTTGCCGCGTTGGGTTATGAAGTGGTAGAACTTCATCGTATTGAATTTGGTTATTATAAAATTTCAAATTTGGAACCGGGAGAATATAAAGAAACAGAAAAACTCATTTAAAAAATAGAGTTTTTACTGGATTTATTTGATTTTAATATTAAAAAAGTGGAGACAATCGAGATCTCCACTTTTTTATTTGTCTAGGCTTCGGTATTATCTTCAAGAGCAGACAAGAGAGAATCCTCAGCGTTGCCACGTTTTTTCTTCTTTGGCGTTTCAGCTAGTTCAATGTCAAGCTCGATACCGGTTAGCTTTGAAGCGAGACGTACGTTTTGTCCCTGGCGACCAATAGCAACAGACTGTTGATCTTCGGTGACATAAACTTTAGCATGCTTACCGTCAAGTTCAACCTTAACGATTTCAGCAGGACTGAGAGCCTCGCGAATATATTCGGGCATATTGTCGCTCCAGTTGACGATGTCGATTTTCTCACGGTCACCAATTTCATTCATCACAGCCTGAACACGAATACCACGTCCACCTACAAAGGTGCCAACTGGATCAACACCTGGGACAGTAGAAGAAACGGCAATTTTAGTGCGACGACCAGCCTCACGAGCAATGGCATGGATTTCGACAGTACCGTTCTCAATTTCAGGGACCTCTTGAATGAAGAGCTGTTTGATAAATTCGGCTGAACCACGAGAAACTAAGAGATCGGCGCCACGCTCATTACGCTCAATAGCTTTAATTAAAACTTTAATGCGAGATCCGACCTTGTAAAATTCACCTTCGATCTGGTCTTGTTTTAGCATAATGCCAGTAGCCTTACCAAGATCAACGCGAACCAATTTTGGCTCCACACGAGCAATAGTACCATTAACAATGGTGTTAATTTTATCTTCGTAAACCGTGAGAATTGCTTCGTGTTCAGCTTCACGAAGACGCTGAACAATTACTTGCTTGGCAGTCATAGAAGCGACGCGTCCAAAAGTAGTGACTTTATGAGGCTCTTCAATGATTTCACCAACCTCTTTACCACCAGCAAGACCGGCGGGAATTTCGGTGGCTGGATTATAAGCCAAACCATCCTCGATAACTTCCTTGGCAACAAAAACTTCTGCTTCGCCGTTATCAAGATTGAGTACGGCGCGAACATTCATATCCTTATCACCTTCTTCTTTACGCCAAGCGGCGGCAATGGCAGTTTCAATAATATTTAGCACAGACTCTTCTGGGAGTCCTTTTTCCTCGGCAATAACTTTCACCATTGAGGACATCTGTTTTAGATCTAAACCCTCCATTGTTTCCTTTCTATAATATTTTATTTTTAAACTAAAGCTTGAGTTTGAGTCTAAAATATCCGACCTTTCGGCCGGATAGATTCAAGTATCAAGTATGTGTTTATTATAACAAAGTAAAAATAAAATAGCAACAATTTGTATAGAAAGACTATGATATAATGTTATTAAATAAGCTTATACAATATGTCCGAAATTAAGTTAGATAACGAAAAACCACACAAAGTTAAACCGGAGAACGTCATTTTGGCGCTAGATATTGGGACTGAGTTTGTGAAGGCGGTAATTGCAGAGCGAACCGAAGATGACAACCTAGCGATTATTGGCGTAGGCAAAGAACATCAAAATATGGGCAATATGTATGCCGGAGCGATTGCGGATATTCCGGCTGTGGTTTCAACCTGTGAGAAGGCTCTATCAAATGCTGAGGGGATGGCTGGCGTAATTTCAAAAACTTGTGTGGTGGGGATTGCTGGTGAACTTATTAAAGGCAATACGAGAACCGTGAGATATCGTCGCAAAGATAGTAATAAGCCGATTTCCGACCAAGAAATGCAGTTAATTATCCAACGTGTGCAAGACAAGGCCGGCGAACAGGCGAGACAGGAGATCGCACTTGAGACGGATAATCCCGAAGTGGAAGTGCGACTAATTAATTCGGCGATTGTTTCCCTGTCGATTGACGGATATAAGGTGTCTAATCCGATTGGATTTAAGGGGTCAGATCTGCTGATTCAGTTTTACACTGCTTTTGCACCATTAGTGCATATTTCAGCCATTGAGAAAGTCTGTGCTGAGTTGAACCTTGACTTATTAGCGGTAGCTGTGGAACCCTTTGCAGTTTGTCGAGCCTGTCTCGGGAACGAACTTGAATCAAACTTCTCGGCGATTGTGATGGATATCGGCGGTGGAACAACTGATATTGCTGTGGTCGACGATGGGGGTGTTGAAGGGACTAAGATGTTTGGGATTGGTGGACGTAGTTTTACTCATCAAATTGCCAATAAAACTGGGCTCGATTACGACACGGCAGAAGCAGTAAAATTACAACTTAGCGGGGTTTCACTTGATCAGCTGACGCTGAAACATAAAAATGAGACTGTAGCCGATGCCGAAAAGAAGAACGAAATTCAGCAAATTCTAGCAACACCGGAACGTGCTAAAAAAATAAACCAAGCAATTTCCGATAACATTGAGGTTTGGCTTGGTGGCGTGTCTGTGGCTCTAGAAGACTTTCCACTGATTGAAGCTCTGCCAACTCGAATCTTGCTTTGTGGCGGTGGCGCAGGTTTAGCTTCTTTACAAGAAGCACTTGCCACGTCTGATTGGTATACGGATTTACCTTTCTCGCGACGACCTTTAGTGCATCTTTTAGATGATGTTGATATCCCAGGAATTGAGAATACCACGCCAGAAGATTTAGATTATTCTTTTATTACAGCCTTTGGATTACTTCGAGTTGCGATTGATACTTTAGCTGGAACAGAAGAGCCCACTGGCTTACGTGCAAAATTGGCAAAATTATTACAAAACTGATAAATAATATATTCCATTCTTCGACACACTCAAGGCCGCTCGAAAAATATAGAACCTCAGGTAGATAATAAATGATAAATAATAGCATAAATAACATATTCCATTCTTCGACACGCTCAAGGCCGCTCGGCCAAGAATATGGTCTCAGAATAGGATATGTTATTATTGAGATATTTCTAAGATAAATTATGCTTTAATTAAGATTATTATGTCTAATATCAAGGATAAGGACAACAGAAAACCACCCGTTAGGGTGGTTATTCCGTATAATTTGGCACCTTGCTACCTTCCCGCTGTTGCAGTATTCTCGCCGCCGCTGAGCTTGACTTCTGTGTTCGGAATGGGAACAGGTATTTCCTCAGTGCTATGGGCACCAATTCCGCATCTTGATTCTTCAAAGCGCGTTGATTGATGTCCATGAGGTGTGATGTTTTAAATAAACTTGCGGTGTTCTGATCGAGCACCGATTACTAGTTAAGTCTATCAAACTATCTGCGTCTATTTAGCATAAACTCTGATAGTTTGAACATAAAAAGACGATGGATCTATTAGTACGCTTCGACTCCATACCTTGCGGTACTTCCATCTTGCG
>ERZ772960.555-NODE-555-length-33153-cov-5.288416_pt1 | contig 33153 bp, 30 predicted proteins | sample MGYA00580678_ERZ772960 | MGnify/ENA primary metagenome ERZ772960 (study PRJEB29015, sample SAMEA2737930) | human oral metagenome | biome: human oral; feature: human-associated habitat; material: dental | place: China | collected 2059 ... | reverse complement strand
AGCTTGGTCACCCCTCCTTTGGAGGGGCAGGGGGAGGCTTTTGGAGAGGGGCCGGGGGAGAGGCTTTTGGGGTAGGGCTTCACTTCCTTCTCTTTGAAGGGGCCGGGGTGTTTTTCTTAGGTTTAGTGGGCTTCCTGTACGTCTCATTATCCACCACGATGGACTTTTCTTTAAGGTCCATTGCCACGCTCACCGTGACGGGATGGTCGAGTCCTTCGCGAGAAAGCGCGATATAGGCAGTGGTGCTGTCCTTTTCGAGCAGACGCCATGTGGTGTAGTTGCTGTTGAGTTTCACGCATTTCACACTGCCGTCTGCACCCAAGATGATTTTCTGTGAACCGTCATAGCTTCGGTATTCGCCCGCATTGGCTTTCAGGAAAGCCGTGTCGACAGGCTGTTCTTCAACTTTGACGGCAGGCTGTTGTGCCGTGTTCTTGCTTTGGTTGTTGCACGCCGTGAGCCCCGTTGCGAGTACGATGGCGAGGATAAGGATTTTCTTCATGTGATTATTGTTTATAGTGTTACAGTCGCAAAAGTATGAAATTACACGCGTTTCTGCAAGCATTTAAGCTTTTTTGCGAGTCCGTTTCAGCCTTATTGAGAGACAAATCAGTCTTCATAGGGCACAAATAGGAGTGACATTGCCATGTTAAACGGGCTATTGGCGATAGTCTCCCATGGTCAATTCCTGTTGGAGAAAAGAATAAACATATCCTGCACTTTGATAATACCACCCGGTACGCTTATCTTGTAGTCTGTCAAAAGTGTCCGAGTTGTAGAGCACTTCCAAAGCTTCGATCTGCGAATAGTGCCAGTCTTTCATGAGCAACTCAATTAGTTCGGCACTCAGGTCTTCTTTCATCATCTCAATCTGTTCGTCAGTCAGTGCCATGTTTCTTTAATTTTGATATTGCCAATTCGGTTCCAAAGAAATACTGAAAGGTTATACCGCGTGCGTATTGCAATTCTTTAATAAGTTGTGTTATGGACAAGAACCCTGCTTTGTAACGGCGCAACTGAAAAGTAACACCATCATCGGCTATCGGTCCAACGACTACATCGTAGTTATGGCAAGGTTGTGGGACGCTAATGTCTCTGTTCTTAAGCACGAACTCTGCCCATTCTGCACTATAGCCCCCAAAAGAAAGGACCTTTAAGCTGCCGTCTTTTAATCGTGACTCGTCAAAATCATATTCATTAAGGGTAGGTTTCCCTTCAAGTAGAATGGATGTTCGCTGCTCTGCCATTCTGATTGCTTGCGATTTATCAGCCGACAGATAAAAACCTCTACCGAAATCTTTATAAGGTTTTGATTTTGCAAGGTCGATTTCTGTTATTTCTATGTTTGAACCGTGGTATAGGGTCATTGTTTCTATTGTAGTCTTCCGCCGTTGCGTTGACAGATGATGGATATGTCGTGTAGGGTTTCTTCGAACGATTTGGTGTGCAACACGTCATAGAATGCCTGCAAATAATCCAGTCCCTTATAGCGTTTGAGATAGTTCAAAGCTTGTCGTTGACCAAGGTTGAATTTCTTGGCAAACTCGGCTATCAATGCAATGGTGTATTTTAGTTTGTTCAGTTCTTCTCTTGCCATATCCTGTTATGTTAAGATAGGGCAAATATAATGGTTCTTTTTCATATTTACAAACATTTAAGACGAAAAGCGTTGCTTTGATTTCAGATGCGTTCGTGTTATTTTGATTGTATGTGCCTTGCGAAGACAATACTTATAAGTTTACACATTGAACTTTATGCCATGTGACATTGCTGAGATACGTGGACAAGCATAAAAGTTCAATGTCCAAAATCCAATACTCAAAACCGAGAAAAGCCTACTCGTACACGAAAATCTTATAGGCTTTCAAGGCTCCGGGCGTCTCTTTATCAGTGCGTGAGAGGTGTTGCAGGCCGGTGACGGTTTGCACTTTGCCGAGGTCGATAACCAGAAGATGAGGGAAAGGCGTGCCCTTTACGGTTTGCCAATAGGTGGATTCCTGAAGGTCGAAGGCCTTGTCTCCCGTGTGATTGCCGTCTTCGTCTTCGCTGTCGGCATACTTCGTGGTCCACGAATCGCGCGGAATACGACTTCCGTTTGCGTCGAGTGCGTAGAGTTCGGCTATGGCCACGTAAGGCTTTGTACCGTGAACGCTCTCACATTCGAGGGCGATGTAGCGTCCTTTGGCAGGCTTGTCGAACGTGATGGTCTGCCAGTTTCCACTGCCCGAAAGCTCACCTTGTGCCACAGGGTGGGCTGAGTTGAGGTCGGAACGGTCGCCGGGATTGTTGTGCTTGTTGGTCTTTTCGAGTTGCAGTTTATTCAGTTCGGGTTCGCTTTGTCCCCAAACAACGGGCTGTTTTGGCCCGACAACGTCCAAGACGATGATTTCATTGCGTCCTTTCTTCAACCAACAACCCGGCAAATAGAGCGTCTGTTGAGGGCCGATATGCCAGAAACGACCCAGCGCATGACCGTTCACATAGACCTGACCTTTGCCCCATTGCTCAAGGTTAAGGAATGTATCGCCCGTCTTTTTCAAATCGAAATAACCGCGATAGTAGCCGATGTTTTGCTTAGGAAGACGCACAGGGGCGAAGCAGTGGGTCTCATCCAGCTTGTCGAATGCACGTCGTGCGTCTTGATAACTATCGGGAATAGGCATGATGGCCCAGTTCTTGAGGTTATAAGTTGCCTCGTGCCCGTCAATCTCTGCATCAATGGTCACGCTTTCGGTGATGCCTTTGAAATCCTTAATGGCCCGTCCGAAGTTGATACGGCCCATGGCTTCGACGAGTATTGTAAGGTGTTGGCCCTTTTTTACGGGTGGAAGCATCAGCGTCTTCTCGTTCTTCACCCGGTCGATAACGCCGATTGGTTTGTCGTCGATGAAGATTTGGGCATAGTCGTGACCGTCGTTGAGTGACAACCTGCTGCGCGTAGCAATCTCGGGAAGGATTGTTGCGTAGACCATCACGCCCCACCCCATGTCCATTTCCTCAAAGGTCTTCGTGTCACGGCTTAGCGTAGGAATGGAGAGGCTGTAGATAAGGGGCGAGAATTCGGCGAGCGTCAGCTTCGGAATCGTGATGACAGGCGCGGCCGGCTTAGGCACATCGGGCAGTTTGCCACTGTACTTCGCCATCGTATTGCGCAGTGCAAAGAACTTGGGGGTAGGCATACCGTATTCGTTGATGGGCGCATCGTAGTCATAAGACGTCACATCTGGAGCGAAGCCCGGACTGTTGGCACCGGCCCAATGGCCAAATGACGTTCCGCCGTGGGTCATGTAAAGCGAAAAGGAAATGCCCTTGCGCAACATCTCGTCGATACCTTCTACCATATCCTTTGCCGGTCGTGTCTCGTGACGTGCACCCCACTTGTCGAACCAGCCACTCCAAAACTCCGAGCACATCAGTGGAGCCTCGGGACGCAGTTGCTTGAGCCGCCTAAACTGCTCGTCGATGTTTGCCCCCGTACCGAAGTTCATCGTCCAAACGAGGTCATCAAGTCCGTTGTGTTCGAAGTTGCTGGCCCAATCACATTGGAACAATGTCACCTTGTCAAAGCCCGAAGCCTTCACGATATCCCGTATTTCTGACACATATTTCTTATTGATGCCGTAAGAACCGTATTCGTTCTCCACCTGTACCATGATGATAGGACCGCCGTTCTGAATGGTCAGAGGGGCCAATTGTCGCCCCACTTCAGCCTCGAAAGCCTTCACCCGCGCCATGAAGTAGGGGTCGTCTTCGCGCAAACGGACGTCTTTCTTCTTCAAAAGCCACCAAGGCAGGCCACCCATTTCCCACTCGGCACACACATAAGGACCGGGACGCACGATGACATACATGCCGTTCTTGCGGGCCAACCGGCAGAATGCCGCCACATCATTGTTGCCTGTGAAGTCGAACTGCCCCTCCCTTTGCTCGTGAATGTTCCAAAACACGTAAAGACAAAGCGTGTTCATGCCCAAAGCCTTGCACATTTTGATGCGTTGTTCCCAATAAGGTCGCGGAATACGTGGGTAATGTAGCTCGGCCGCCTTGATGACGAACGGCCGTCCGTTCAGCAGGAAAGTGTTCTTGCCCACAGTGAAGTCGCCTCCACGGGCTGATGGCACGGCAAGGCTCAGCAACAATACTGTAGCAATGGTTCTGATGTATGAAAAGATGTTCATGTTTATGGTTTTTAATCAATTAATCCTTTTCGCTCCTCTATCATGGGCTCACTGTCGGTTTCCTTAGATAAAGCTCAATGATACAAGTACAAAGATACGGATTTTTGGGGAAATAAGCATGCCAGAACTCCCCGGATATCCACACCAGTCGCCCCAAAACTACGCCAACGCTCTCTTCACAAACGCCCTCACTTCCCGCCTTGCGATGCCCAATCGGTGCTCCGTGCTCTTGTATCTCATGTCCAACGCCTTGGAAATCTCGCCAACCTTCATACCTTTATATATATGGAGGCGATACACCTGCCGCTGTTTTGCCGTCAAACGGGCGATGCCTCGCTCCAGAATCTCAAGCGTTTCGGCAGCCGAATAGACCGACATCGGGTCGCAATCCAAGCCATCCTGTCCACCTTTTATATAATGTTCGTATTCCGTGATGCACTGATGATGCCGCCAATCGTCGCAAATCAGGTTCCGGGCCATCGTATATACCAAGCAAGGAAGGGTAACCGGCGTAATCATTCTGCCCATGGTCATCAGCCGCAGGAAGACATTCTGCACGATATCTTCAGCCTCTTGGCTGTCATACATGATATGTTTGGAGACAAAACGCTTCATCTCCTCGCTGTGCTTCTCGTAATAATCGGCTATCACTTTGAAATCAACTTCGACATGTTTCATCCTACCGTGTTTGTTATAGGTTTCTCCGACAAAGAAATACCATTAAAGGCAAGTAATTATACCCTAACCAAAGGCTTTACTATCTCTATCCGCATGCCTAATGCAGTAATCATATTGTAGAATTTGGCCGCACTGGGGATAATGTCTCCACGTTCCACCCGCGAGATATAGGATTTAGTGGAGTGCAGACGCTTTGCCAATTCTGCCTGCGTCACTTTAGCTTCCTTTCGTGCGTCAGAGAGTAGTTGTCCTGTATAAAAGGCATAGGCTTCTTCATCAAACTTTTCACGCTCCGGAGTGCCTGGTTTTCCAAACTCACGTTCTATCTCTTTGCTGATGCTCGTTATCATTTCTCCTTTTGTATGCATAGTAATCCTCCATTATTTTAATTGCTCTTTCTACTTCCATCCTTGGTGTTTTCTGTGTTTTCTTTTGAAAACCATTGAACAATACGATTATCTTATTGTCGTCAAAGATAAAAAAGATACGATAGATATTGCCTTCGTACTTAATCCTCAGCTCATACAAACCTCTCAATAGATGTTTGATGAACTTTGTAGGAAGCCTTTCTTCGTTTTCTAATAACGAAAGAATATAAAGCACTTTCCGCCGCTCTTTGTCATGTAGCGTTGCCATAAAGTCTTTGTAATAACTTCCATAAGCAACAATCTCTCTTCTCATTGACACTGTATTTAACCTTACAAAGATACGAAAAGGTTTTAATATGTTGAAACTTTTGCCCAACTTTCCTGCTTATTTTATTGTCGTTGGAAAATACCAAAGCCTTGGTAGAACAGCTTGGCACTCATAACAGACAACACGACAATTGCCAACAACACTTCAAATCCTTTCGGCGATAAACAAAATAAGCATTCCCGACCGCAACAACTCTCCACATTATTTCCTACCTTTGTAGCATCAGACACGCCATTTATCGTTTATTTATTTATTACATGATGGAAAAAGAAATAAAAACGCCGTCTCTTGCGCATCGGAATTTCATGCACATAAACCTCTTGGGCAGCCTTTTGATTGTCGCATTCGACGTTGCACTCACCGTGTATGGGTGGGGTTGCGACAGAATCCGGTGGGGATATCTGGTGATTTACTCCCTCATCATCTGTCTATCCTATTTCCTTGGCGGCGTAATCGCTTGGAAATCATTCACCGAGAAACATTGGCGCAGTATGGTCGGCCGCCAACTTTTCGTCGGCAACGCGCTCGTTTTGATTTTCTGTCTGACCGTCACCGGCTTCAGAGTCAGCATGTTATGCATCACTTTCATACTCGCCTACTTCGTCCTCGGCGGTCTATTCTCTGCGCTCGTCCTGTCACTTTGCTACTTTGTTTTCAGGAGATCGTATAACGATAGAAACTGGAACGAAACATAATATAAGCCTCGCCCGTTCCCTCCAAGGGAGAGGAAGCCAAGCCATTCAAGGAAAACAACTCCGGAAAAACGCTCTTACAAACTTGCATATCCGCGTAAATTCCGTATTTTTGTACTTCATAAACCCGAAAAAACGATAGAAACAATGAACAAATGGACGAAGATTGCCCTGCTCATAGCCTTTCACGGACTCATGATGACCGATTATTATTATTGGGAAAAAGCCCGCAACGAGTTGGCAATCTACAAGACCGCGGGAGCCAATTTGCCTGCTTTCCGCGCGTTTGCCCTTAGCGAACTCGACACGTTGGGCTATGTGTTGCTGGCCAATGTGACCATGATAGCCCTCCTCGTCGTGTGGCTCTGCTTTGCAAGAAAAAGGAAGCCGGAAGACAAGACCACTTGAAACGGTTTTTAATTTCAGCCACATTGCGATGCAATCCCAGCCATATTGCACGCTAATCTCAGCCATATTGCGCGGTAATATGGCTGACATTACAACACAAGGTATAAGTTGTTGATTTTCAATACGAATGCATGTAGGGACGCACGGCTCGTGCGTCCGCTCCAATAACCATGCATATATGCCTACCATTCAACTTGAACGGGCGCACGAACCATACCGGTTTGTGCGCCCGTCTCCTATACCTTATACTATATGTACACCGGTTATTCCGATGCAACTCACCTTGATTGCGAGCCGACAGGTCAGTTTTTCTTCTTGTTTTCCTTTGTTGTCGTCTTCGGATGATAGCTTCCTGCGAGGGTCACATCAAACACCAAGGTTGAGTAAGCGGGTATGCCATTATTGCCTTTCGGCCCATAACCCAGTTGATAAGGAATGTAAATCAGCCACCGGTCGCCTGCTTTCATGTTCTGCAATGCTGTGGCAAAGCCGTCGACAACACTGCTTATGGCAAACTTCCTCGGCGCGTTTGTACTTGGATTGAACTCGGTCGTCGTCCAACTTTGGTCGAAAATCCTTCCTTTGGGAAAGGTTGTCGAGGGGAGAAGGCGCCCTTGATAGTGCACAAGTGCAGTGTCTGTGTAGAGTGGAAGCTGCGTTCCTGTGCCCTGTTTCAGCACTTTTACCACGATGAAGTCCTCGGGGTTCTTGCGCGTTTCGGGGAGAGACCACTTGCGAATCACCTTCACTTTCGGATTGGTTCCGGCCTCACTGACGGTTTCTTTATAGAGGTTGTTGAAGTAGGCCTCGTTCTTTGCCTGCCAATCGGGGTATTCCTCTACCGTGTTATCGTCTTCCTTGCATGACGAAAGGCCTGCAACGGCCAGCAGGAACACGAGGATATGGAATGCTTTTCTCTTCATTATTCGTCGATATTGAGTTTTTTCAACAAGCTTGTGATGCTGACACGGTCTTCCATGATGGGGCGAAGTGCGTCGATGTCAACGCGTTCTTGCTTCATCGTGTCGCGATAACGCAACGTCACCTTATGGTCGTTGGGCGTGTCGTGGTCCACAGTGACGCAGAACGGCGTGCCCACTGCGTCCTGACGACGGTAGCGTTTGCCGATGGAATCCTTCGGATCGCCATAGTGGGTGTTGAAGTGGAACTTCAAATCATTGACGATTTGCTCAGCCAACTCGGGCAGTCCGTCTTTCTTGTCCAATGGGAACACGGCACACTTCACAGGAGCCAAGGGCTCGGGGAGCCTCAACACGACGCGCGTTTCGCCGTTTTCGAGTTGCTCTTCGGTGTAACTATGGCACATCACCGAAAGGAACATACGGTCAACACCAATGGAAGTCTCTACGTCATACGGCGTATAATTCTCGTTTTTCTCAGGGTCGAAGTACTTAATAGAGCGGCCGCTGAACTTCTCATGCTGGCTGAGATCGAAGTCAGTACGCGAATGTATGCCCTCAACTTCCTTGAAACCGAACGGCATACGGAACTCGATGTCGGTAGCGGCATTGGCATAGTGAGCCAATTTCTCGTGATCATGGAAGCGATAGTTCTCATTTCCCATGCCAAGTGCCTCATGCCACGCCAAACGGTGGCGTTTCCAATACTCAAACCACTTCATTTCGGTGCTCGGCTGACAGAAGAATTGCATCTCCATCTGCTCAAATTCGCGCATACGGAAGACAAATTGGCGGGCAACTATCTCGTTGCGGAACGCCTTTCCTATCTGACATATACCGAAAGGTAGCTTCATTCGGCCCGTCTTCTGCACGTTGAGGTAGTTCACAAAGATGCCCTGTGCAGTCTCGGGTCGCAGATAAATCTTGTTGGTTTGGTCGCTTAAGGAACCCATTTCGGTAGAGAACATCAGGTTGAACTGGCGCACGTCGGTCCAGTTCTTCGTACCGCTGATGGGATCCACAATGCCTTCGTCGAGGATAATCTGCTTCAAAGCCTCCAAATCCGGGCCTTGCATGGCCTCAGTATAGCGGGCATGCAGTGCGTCGCGCTTCTTTTGGTAGTCCAACACACGCGGATTGGTCTCGCGGAACTTGCCTTCTTCGAAGCTGTTGCCATATTTCTTGGCAGCCTTGGCCACCTCTTTTTCAATCTTTTCGTCGTACTTTGCCATCTGGTCTTCAATGAGAACATCGGCCCGATAGCGTTTCTTTGAGTCGCGGTTGTCAATCAATGGGTCGTTGAAAGCATCGACATGACCGCTGGCTTTCCACACGGTTGGGTGCATAAATATGCCGGCATCGATGCCAACGATATTGCTATGGAGCAGCACCATGCTCTTCCACCAGTATTCTTTGATGTTGTTTTTCAACTCAACACCATTCTGACCGTAGTCATAAACGGCTGCGAGTCCGTCGTAAATCTCACTGCTCGGGAAGACAAAGCCGTATTCCTTGCAGTGGCTCACTATCTTTTTGAAAACATCTTCTTGTGCCATAATCGTATATTCTTCAAAGTTTTGTGCAAAGATACAATAAATATCGCGAAACAGGGTGGGTTTTATTATTTTTTATAGAAGCGGGAGGAAAGGGGTGAGCTCCATGTCGTTTGGCGTTACTTCTGCCCCATTCGCCCCATGACTGCATTGGCATGGCATGCCAACATTGCTCGCTAAACAACGAAACCGCGATGCGGTTTGAACGGAAACAAACGAAAACCTCACTCTCAATGCGCCCAGCAGACGTCGTCGAAAGTGAGGTTTGTGATGTATAACCGTTCTGGCAGGAACTTATTCCTGCGGGATATGCTTCAGGATTTCAAGCAGATGGTCCCACACCATTTGCACAGTCGGAATCAAAAGTGCCTCGTCTGGCGTGTGAACATTGCGCAAAGTGGGACCGAAACTCACCATGTCAAGCTCGGGATATTTCTCAGAAAAGAGGCCACATTCAAGTCCGGCGTGAATGCCTTTCACGATAGGTTCCTTGCCAAAAAGCCTCTTATAAGCGTCCACTGTGACCTTAACAAGCTTGCTGTTCGGGTTCATTTTCCACGCCGGATAGCCGTCGTTCTGGACAACATTGCCGCCGCTCAGTTCGAAAACGGCTTTCACTGTGTCGGCCATATTGCGAAGATTGCTCATTACATTGCTGCGTTGGCTGGCCACGACCACCACCTTGTCGGCCTCGGTCTGCACGCTGGCCACGTTACTTGAGGTCTCTACCATGGTAGCGATGGCCTCATCCTGACAGAAAGTCAGCGGTCCATTGTCGAGAGCCTGCAAAGAAAGGATCAGTCCGCGCGAGGTTTCGAGCGGCAATACCGGCCTTGCTTCGATGCTTTCCATGCTCCAATGCATCGTCGGGTCGGTCACATGGAACTCGTCTTCCACCCCTTTCGTGAATATGTTCCAGTCGGCCATCACCTCTTCCTTACGGTCTTCGGGCACGGCAAAGACTACTTTTCCGTCGCGCGGAATGGCATTATGCATCTTACCGGAGTTCCAATCGGCCAGCCGAAGCACCATTTTCGTCTGCTCCATATAGAGGAAACGCGCCATAATCTTGATGGCATTGGCCCGCTTCTTGTTGATATCATCGCCCGAATGTCCGCCATTTAGGCCCTTCAATGCGGCCTGCATAAAGAAGTAACCTGAGGGAGCTTGCTCGCGAGAAAAGCTGTAGGTGACGGTCGTATTGATGCCTCCTGCGCACGAAACAAATATCTGTCCCTCGTCTTCGGAGTCGAGATTGATGAGGTATTTGCCTGACATGAAGCCCGGTTTCAGGCCAAATGCGCCCGTAAGACCAGTCTCTTCGTCACGCGTGAAAAGGCATTCTATCGGGCCATGTTCAATGTCGTTGCTGTCAAGAATGGCCAGTTCTATGGCACAACCAATGCCATCATCGGCCCCCAAAGTAGTGCCTTTGGCATGCAACCACTCCCCGTCAACGTAGGTTTGAATGGCATCTTTGTGGAAATCGAAGTCCACATCGACCAGCTTATCGCATACCATATCCATGTGACTCTGCAGGATTGTCGTTGCCAAATGCTCCAAACCCTTAGTCGCCGGCTTGCGGATTAGGACGTTACCCGTCTCATCTTCCTTCACTTCGAGGCCGCGGTCGGCGGCGAACTTCTTCAAATAAGCGGCCATTTTCTCCTCATGTTTCGATGGACGAGGGATTTTGTTGATGGCCGAAAACTGCTCGAACACGCGGGCAGGTCTTAGTTCTACGTTGCTCATTTTTATATCTTTTTATTTTGTTTTTATTTTGTTCTTTTGCCGATTTATATTACCTTTGCCCATATTTTAGTGGCCAACGGCGCACTGCAAAAGTAATAAAAATGATGAAGACATTCGTATTGAGCGTGTTAATAATTGCTATATCGATGGCATTATTAGGCATAAAGATGCTCTTCCGCAAGAACGGAAGGTTCTCTTCGCAGCACATTCACGACAATGCGGCACTGAGAAAGCAGGGCATCCACTGTGTGATCGACCAAGACAAAGCGGCACGCAAGGCCGGAAAAGCCTATTGAACGACGATTAAAATCAAAAAGACAATAAAGAAAATGAACAGGAAAAACATTCTCAAAACAATGGCCGTGGCTGCAATCGCCACCGTTTCCATGACCAGTTGTAACCAATCTGCCCCGAAAGTTGACGCAAAATCAGATGCCGCACAGACCAATCCTACGGGCTTAAAGATAGCATATGTCGAGGTAGATAGCATCATGAGCCGGTATCAGTTCTGCAAGGATTACTCCCTGATACTGCAAAAGAAGGGACAGAACATACAGAACACGCTCGCTGCCAAGCAGCAACAGTTGCAGGCTGCGGCTGCAAACTTCCAGCAAAAGGTGCAACAAAACGCCTATACACGCGAGCAGGCAGAGGCCATCAACGCCAATCTTCAAAAGCAAAACACCGACCTTCAGGCCCTCAACCAGCGGCTGACGAATGAGTTCCAGACTGAAACAGAGAAATATAATAACGCACTTCGCGACAGTATTCAGCACTATTTGAAGCTCTATAACAAGGACAAGAACTACAGTCTTATCCTCAGTAAGGCCGGTGACAACCTGCTTTATGCCGACAAGGCCTACGACATCACGAATGAAGTCATTGCCGGTTTGAACAAAGCCTACAAACCTTCGGCAAAAATGGCAGCCGCAGTGCCGGCAAAGAAGTAGGCTCTTCCCTCCCTACCCCTCCCAAAAAGAGAGGGGAAGCAATCAAGATAGAAATGTAGGGATGCACGGTTCGTGCGTCCGTTCTGCGCGAAACAATCAACTTATTTACCCGTTTACGCGTCAACTATCAACTGAAATGTGAGCGGACGCACGGACCGTGCGTCCCTACATGCATTCGAGCAGCCCACCCTATCAACCATTTAATACATCAATCCAGCCATGATGGGTATGTAGGGACGCACGGCTCGTGCGTCCGTTCTGCGCGAAACAATCAACTTGTTCAACTGTTTACGCGTCAACTGTCAACTGAAATAGGAACGGACGCACGGACCGCGCGTCCCTACATGCATTCAACTGTTTTTCCATATCAATCCTATTGGTTTTCAATATCAGCCACTTTGGGCGACAAAATGAGCCATATTGCGCGGCAATATAGGTGATATTACCGCGTAATATGGCTGACATTGGAACGCCGTTGCAAGCAGTTGGCGTTCAAAACGTTACAAGGTTATCCGACAACCGAACGGAGAACATCGGGAGATACCTTGGAAACTGAAGGGAAAACCGTGGGAACCGAACGGAAAACCGTGGGAACCAGAAAGAGAAACTCAGAGTTGACGGGTGAATTCCTCAGGAAGCAAGGGCATAGCACCGTTCTGTGTGCAGACGTAGGCACTGACTTCTACGGCCAGTTTGTGGGCAGCTTTGATGGATTTCCCTGCAAGAATGGCTGCACAGAATGCCCCCGTGAAGCTGTCACCTGCCCCAACCGTGTCGGCAACCTCAACCTTCGGCGTCTCTTGGAATGACTTCGTTGCAGGCGCAAAGACATAACTTCCGTTGACACCACACGTGAGAACGAGCATCTTTAGATTGTATTTTCCAAGGATAAGCCAGCACTTATTCTCCATATCCAGACCCGGATAGCCGAACAAACGACCGATGGTGACGAGCTCTTCGTCGTTGATTTTGAGAATGTCGGCAGCCGCAAGCGACTCTTGGATAATCTCTTTGGTGTAGAAAGTCTGGCGCAGATTGATGTCGAAAATCTTGAGACAGTCTTTCGGAGTGGCTGCGAGGAACTGGTGAATGGTCTCCCTTGAGACGCTGTTGCGCTGTGCGAGCGAACCAAAACAAACGGCACGGGCGTTCTTTGCCACTTCCTCAATCTCGTCGTTGAATGGAATATTGTCCCAAGCTACGTTCTCCTTGATGTCGTAAGTGGGCACTCCTTCGTCGTCGAGTGACACTTGTACCGTGCCCGTTGGATAGTCGACGATAGGCATAATGTAGCGAAGTCCTTCCTGATCAAGCTCCTTTCGTGTCTGATCGCCAAGGATATCGTTGCCCAAAGCACTGATGGCCATGGCGTCAAAACCGAACTGATGGGTGTGAAAAGCAAAGTTGGCAGGTGCCCCGCCCAGCTTTGTTCCTTCGGGTAAGCAGTCCCATAATGCTTCACCGAGGCCTACAATAAATCTTTTTTGCATAGAGAAAATAATAAAAAACGAGGCCCCGCGGCACCCACTTTGAGCCTCCCAAGGGGAGAGAACGCTTGCTTGCGTGGGCTTATCGCGTTCGTTTCAGGGTGTCAGGGGCGTCAGATTGTGTTGTTATTGAATGCGTTTAGTTATGTTATTGATTGGATATTGCCAAGGAATGCTCCCTCACGAAGGGAGGAACGGGGCGGGAGCTCAAGCCAGTTTTCTTATATATGTAAACAAATAAGCCACACCTACTGCCATGACAAGGATAGCTCCGGCCTGCCGATGCAGTGCGTCACTGACGTAACCCATCAGCAATGGGAAGACCGTTCCGCCGAAAAGGCCCATGATCATCAGCCCGCTGACCTCGTTCTTTTTAGTGGGAACGCATTGCAAAGCCTGTGCAAACACAATGGAAAAAACATTGGAATTGCCGTACCCAACGAGTGCTATTGCCGTGTAAAGCACGAGCTTTGACGTGCCGAAATAGAGACCAATCATGCTCAATGCCATCATCGTGACGCTGATGATGAAGAACGTTTGTGTCTTCATCACACGCAGGAAGAAACTTCCCGTGAGGCATCCTATTGTGCGAAACAGGAAATAAAGACTCGTGGCAACGGCCGCTTCGTTGAGCGTCATGCCCAAACGTTCCTGACAAATCTTCGGTGCCGTGGTGTTCACTCCCACGTCGATGCCCACATGACACATGATGCCAATGAAGCTCAACAGCACGATGGGAATGCCCAAAAGCTTGAAACAAGCGATGTATTCGTCTGCGATATTGTTGGTGGGGAGTTCGTTTTCAACGATAACTGCTTCCTCTTCAATCGGCGTTGTCCATAATAATAAGGTGGCAATGATGCCGATAATCATGTAAATAGGAAAGAGAACGCGCCACCCTAAGCCGAAACTTGGAATGCTGGCCGAGGCACCCCAGATGGCAAGATAGGGCACCATGAACGACGCAATGGCCTTAATGAACTGGCCAAAGGTAAGCGTGCTGGCAAGATTTCCACCTTTGATGACGGTAGAAACCAGTGGGTTGAGCGAGGTTTGCATCAGTGCATTGCCGATGCCCAACAGGGAAAAGGCGAGCAACATCAGCAAGTAACTTTCGCCAAAGAGGGGCAGCAACAGGGAAAGGACCGTGATGATGATAGACAGCAACACGGTTTTCTTGCGCCCGATTTTATTCATCAGCATGCCCGTGGGCACGGAAAAGATGAGAAACCAAAAGAATACTAAAGACGGAAACAGATTGGATTGCGTATCATTCAGATGCAAATCGGCCTTTACATAATTGGATGCCGTGCCCACAAGGTCAACAAAACCCATTGTGAAAAAGCAGAGCATCACGGGAATAATGGCAAGTTTGTTGGTTTTGTTCATGTCGTTGATAGGAGTTTGTCGTTCGGTTTATGTTGCAAATATAGGCATTTCATTCAGAAAAGCCATAAAAAAATCGTTCAATTTGCGCCAAAGATGTTACATCGTAACCATTTTATGCGAAGCCGAACGATTGAAGCAGTTGGTTATTTCAATTCATATAGCGTTGTTTTGGCAGCCCCGTTGACCGTTAACCTACCGTAAGGTTCGGTTGGGAAAACAAGGTTGGTCATGGCCATTTTGCCTGCGGCATCGAAGGCTTCTATGCTGCATTTGTCAATGAAAATACGCAATTGGCGGATCGTTCCGTGTGTCGGAGCGATGGTCTTTGCCCTGAACATATCGTTGAACCCGATGTTTCCGCTTTGCGTTCTGTCCATGGAGAAGGTGCAATCCTTGGGATTATAGGTCATCACCACCTGCTCGTCACGGGCGTTGCTAAGCGTAATCACCGTTGGTTTCGACTGTGATTTGATGTCAACCACAAGTTCGCAAGCGGCCGAAAGCCTGTTTGTTTTATCACCACGCAGGGCAAGCAACTCCTTTGAAGGCACCACACTGACGTAGGTTTCGCCTGCATCGGTGAAGAGGCCCAAGTCACGTGGCACGGAATTGGCACTGCGATACTGTATCGTCGGCACCTGATTGGCATATTGCCAGTTGCTCATCCACGCAATAGCCACACGACGGTTGTCGGGCGCATTGTCGAAGGTGACGGTGGCATAGTGGTCTTTTCCATAGTCCATCCACTTGGTAACGTCGGGCTTACTCTCGCAAGTGAACTTGTGACCATCGAAAGATCCCACGAAATATTGGGTGGCACTGCCCCCGAAAGGTCCTCCCGGATTGATGTTACATATCAGCAACCACTTCTCTTCCCCGGTTCCATTGACAGGCAATTTCATGAGGTCGGGGCACTCCCAAACGCCGTCGTGGTTGCCATATCCCAGCCCGAATGCACTCTCAAATGTCCAGTTTTTGAGGTCTTTCGAGCTGTAGATGTTCATCTCCTGCCCTGCGGCAAGGATGAGATTCCACGCATGTATGTCTTCATTCCAGAACATGTGAGGGTCGCGAAAGTCGGGGACTTCGGCCGTAATTACAGGGTTATTAGCATACTTAGTGAATGTTTTTCCGTCGTCGGTACTATAGGCAAGGCTCTGTGTCTGGCTCTTTCCGGCCGACGTGTACATGGCAACAACGGTGCCTTTTCCAAGGCCCGAAGTGTTGTTTTTATCCACGATTGCGGAGCCACTGAATATAGTTCCCAACGCATCGGGGCTGATAGCGTTACCTTGATGCACCCAATGTACAAGGTCTTTTGACGTGGAATGGCCCCAAGTCATATTTTCCCATTGCGAGCCATATGGGTTATATTGGAAGTAAAGATGCCACACTCCGTCTTTATAAAACAGGCCATTGGGGTCGTTCATCCACCCCCATTGGGGGGTATGATGATAGACGGGGCGATACTTCTCGCGGTTGGTTACATCGAAACTATCGCTTGTTTTGAGTTCTTTCCAAGCCACAAAGTCTTTCATGGAACCCGTAGTTCGACGGTTACCGGGAAAGGTAATGTCAATCAAAATGTCGCTTCCTTGATAGTCATTCAAGTCAAGTGGCACCGTATAATCAGTCTTATCGACAGCCAACTTGCAGTTAAGTTCCTTCACGATTTCATTGTTTTTGATGATGCAAAGTCGGGCATTTTCCTGCCTTTCTTCAACGGGTAAGAGTAGGAATCTCTGCTTTACTTGAAGGCGATAGAACACATGATTATTGCCAAGCAGGCTCAATGTGCCCGGCATTTGGGCGCGAGTAGCGATGGCAGAAGCGGCACATAGGACCGTCAACACTATTTTCTTGAAACTTGTCATAGGACTTTCGTGTTATGAAACTGATTACTTATAGCCCTTGTTCTGTGTATACAGACCCGGAATATAATAGAGCTGATTGTAGGGAACGGGGAAGAATTCGTTCTTTTCAGGGGTGAAGTGCGCATCTTTATAATATGCGGCATACTTCGTTCCCTCGTAATCATCCTTCACTTCATTCGCAAAATAGCGGTTCAAAGTTGCTGAAGCGATACCCCAACGACGCAGGTCGAAGAAGCGTTCATGCTCCATACTCATTTCTAATCTACGCTCCCATCGCAGGCATTTGCGAGCAGTTTCCTTGTCAGCGAAATAGGAATTAGGATACAATTTAATATCACATTGGTCGGCAGCATAGCTGATATGCTTACTGACAGAGTTGGCTGCACGCTGGCGAATTGCATTGATTATTGTCTCAGCCTCAGCCAAACGACCAAGCTCAATGAGTGCTTCTGCACGCATAAGCATCACATCTGAGTAGCGAAACACATATTCATTCATGGCGAAAGCCTGCCAAGGTGAGTTGTAAGTTTCACCTTTACTGCGTTGCGGAACCTCCTTTAATGAAGTGTAATATCCGTAGTCACTCGGGTTACGGGAGTTGCTTTTGGTGAGCGTATAGCCCTTTTCATACTTGTAAGGAAAGGTAGGTATGCCCACTGTATGGAACAAACGTGGGTCCCATTTCTGCATTGTGGGGTGGCCATTCACGGGATGTGCGGGTGTTTTGTCAAAGTCGTCGAAATCCGGAAGCCCATTCTTTGTCTTGAAAGCGTCCACAAGATTCTGCGAAGGTTTATGAAAATCCCAACCACATGACCATATTCCCCAGCAACCATTCAGTGTGTTCGACCAGTTGGCCCGGCCGAAAGTGGTATTGTCTTCCTTGTAGTCGGAGCACTGAACGGCAAAGATCGACTCCTTACTATTCTTATATTCAGGTAGGAAAATATCACCGTAGTCTTCCAGATAGCCATAATGTGAATGGCTCACAATATCGGTATAGTCGACAACCTTCTGCATGTAATCTCTATTGATATGAGCAACGCCTGTCGTGTTCTCGTAACCGTCGCCCCATGCCAGCTGAAGATAGCATTTGGCAAGGTAAGAAGCCGCCGCAATCTTGTTCACCCGGCCGCCGTCGGCCTGTGTTTCGGGCAGCACATCATAGGCCGTTTTGAAGTCGGTGATAATTTTATCGAAGAGTTGTTCGTAAGTAAGCGCGTCATTACGCGTCTGTTCCTGACGGTTGTTCTTGAATACTTCCACGTCAATCCATGGTACCTTGCGAAAAACGGTAATGAGTTTGTAGTAGAAATGGGCACGAAGAAACTTCACTTCGGCCACACGTTGCTTTGTCGTGGCCTCTCCCAACTTACTGTTTCCATATTGTTCGAGCGAAGCCAAGGCACGGTTGCAACGTGAAACGGCTGCATAAAGGCGGTACCATAGCTCGTCCAACGGGCCGATAGTAGAGGTTAAGTTGTTCCAAACCTCAAAAGGATGATAGTCGGTATCATTGACTCCCGATCCACCTTTAAGGCAATCGTCGGACGTGATGTCGCCATATGGCCACAAGTTGAAAGGATATTGATACCAACAGTCACCCAACATGGCATATGCACTGTTGGTCATTGCCTCGGGATCCGAGAAAGCTTTGTCCTCATCGACCACGGCCGTGGGCTTATAGTCAAGAAAGTCGTTGCAGCTTGTCAATGAAAAGCTGCACGCAAATGCAAGGATTGCAATATATATTTTTTTCATTTTGTGATGTATTAAAGGGGTGATTTAGAAGCCAACTTGCAAACCGAATGAGACAGAAGTAGGAATCGGATAGTTCCAGTTGGGGTTTTCGGGATCGGAACAAGTCAGACTGTTGCTCTTGATGGTCAGCAGATTCTGGCCCGAAATATAGACTCTTGCACTCGTCATCAAGAGTTTTGAGAGCAGAGAAGCAGGAAGGTTGTAGCCCAACTGCAAGGTACGCAGCTTCAGATATGAGCCGTTTTCGACAAAATATGAAGAAGTACGTCCCTCGTCGGCATTATTTCTAATGGTCAAAGCGGGTATGGTCGACGTACGATTGTCCGTGGTCCATGCACCCAACATACGGTTTCCCTTGTTCGATCCAGGGTCTGTAATACTCCAAAAGTCGGTCTGGAACTTCTGATTGTTATAGACATCTTGATTATAAACGCCCTGCCAAAACACAGTAAAGTCGAAATTCTTGTAGGTCAGAGCCACGTTCAAGCCATACGAAAAGGCTGGAACCGGGTCGAAAATCCATGTTTGATCGGCAGAAGTTATCTTGCCATCGCCATCCAAATCTGCATATTTCAGACCGCCTACACGGGCGTTGTCTTGACCCGATTTGTTTACTTCTGTCTGATTTTGATATAGTCCTTCGACCACATAACCAACGATTGAGCCATAGGATTTACGCGACTGTACGAGGTTCTCCTTGGTGGTATGGGCATAAGAACCAGTCGTTGAGGACGGCAAACTCGTTACTCTGTTGCGGAAGAAGTCAAGACTTCCATTCACATCTACACCCAAACCGTTGGCCAAAGTCTTGCGATAACCAATAGCAAACTCCATGCCCCAGTTGCGCAAAGAAGGTCCATTTGACCACGAAGATCCGCCTTCTCCCATCGCTCCGAGATAGGCCGGATTGATCAACATATCATCAACATCTTTGACATAAGCGTCTACATTGCCATACAAAGAGCCAGAGAAAAGCATGTAATCCACGCCGATATTGCACTGAGTTGCGGTCTCCCACTTCAGATTAGGATTGGCTGTTTGCGTGGCTCTGTAGCCGGATGGGAACGTTCCGGAACCTGCCAAGCGAAGGTCATAGGCCGTGGAAGTGACGCGATCTAAGCCATAGTCACGCACATAAAGGCCGAATTGAGCATTGTTATCTATGGCTTGATTGCCGGTCTTTCCCCAAGAAAGGCGCAGCTTTAAGTCGTCCATCCACTCCTTTTTCAGCAACTGTGAGATGCGGAAACCAAGGGAAGCGGCAGGGAATGTACCCCAACGATGATTGGAACCGAAGCGAGATGAACCGTCATGGCGAATGGTGAATGAGGCTAACAGCAGGTCTTGGAAGTTATAATCCAGCTTACCGAAAAACGAAGCCAAGCGGTAACCGACCTTCGCACCCGTGTTGCGCATGGTACCGGTTGCGGCATTCGGCCACATATAATCAATGTCTTCGAGGGCATAATCCTCTGAATAAGCACTGAAATCCACCACACTTTGCTTGTTGATTTCAGAGCCGGCGAGCAACGAGAAGTTGTGTTTCTGCAACGAGAAGTTGTAGTTCAACGTATTCGACCATGTGTAATTCACGTTGTTGGTCTGCCCAAGCGTAGTCTTGGCCATGTTATTATTCACGACATCCGAGGCGAAAGTGTGAGTCAAAGCGTTGATGAATGAGGTCGTAAAGTCCAGTCCGAAGTTCGAACGGAAGACCAAATCCTTAATCGGTTTGATGTCAATATAGGCGTTACCAAACACGCGCCAGTAGTCAAGATGATTGTCTTTGTTGTGGTATTCCTCGCGAACTGGGTTCTGACGGTCGCTCATTCCGCCTACCGGACCTGCGAAAGTTACGCCGTCAATCTCGTAAACCGGCACCGTAGGAGCTATCTTTAAGGCATTCTCCATGGGCGCACAATCCACCTGTTTTGTATAGGTTAGCGTGAAATTCTCACCCACATTGACCACCTTATTTATATTATATGAGGCATTCATACGGGCCGAAATGTTTTGGAAATCGGTGTATTTCAGGATGCCATCATTCTTCTTATAGCCCAGTGAAAACATAGCCGCATGCTTCTCATTTGCGTGAGATAGCGACACATTATAGTTGCGGGCAAAACCTGTTCTCGATATTTCATCCACCCAATCCGTGTCGGAATAGCGCATGGTTTTCTTGTTATTGATATAGCCATCGTAGCGCCCATTGACCGTATAGTTCACGTATTTGGATTGCAATGGGTCCCAAACAGTAATTGGAGTTCCGCTTGCTGCAGTGATATTGAGACCGTAGTTCTGGGCATAAGTCACTGGATCGATACCGTCGTTCAGCGCAGCTTGCACCATGGCCGTAGCGTATTCGCGTGTATTGCACAGCTTCATTTTCGCCTGATTCGTGTAGAATTGCGCCGTGAGATTGGTCGAAAAGTCAACCTTTACCTTGTCACCTTTCTTGCCTTGTTTGGTGGTAATGATAATCACACCATTGGCCGCACGCGAGCCATATATAGAAGCCGAGGCCGCATCCTTAAGCACTTGCATGCTCTCGATGTCGTTTGCATTGAGCGAATTCAGGGCAGAATTCGTCGGAACACCGTCCACAATGAAGAGCGGGTCTTGCGAAGTGTTGAACGAACCGATGCCACGTATCCGCACCGTTCCGGCTCCACTTGGCGACCCGTTGGCCGTGATGTTCATGCCAGGCACCTTACCTTGCAATGCACGCATAGGGTCGGCATCGGGTGAAGTCTTCAAAGCATCGGTCTCAACCACGGCAACCGAGCCCGTCAAGTCGGCCTTTCTTTGCTTCGTATAGCCCGTAACAACAACCTCGCTCAACAGTTTTGATTCTTCTTTCAGTGTGATTTTCAGATTTGGAGCAGCTTTTACTTCTTGCCCGACGTAGCCGATGTAGGTGATAAGAAGGGTGGAACCCGACTTCGCCTTCAGTTTGAAGTTGCCGTCGATGTCGGAAATCGTACCGTTAGATGTACCTTTTTCCATGACCGAGGCACCGATAATCGGGTCGCCATTGGCATCGACAACAATTCCGGAGAACTCTGTTTGCGCATAAATCAATGTGCAACAGAACATGAGCATGGCGCTCATCATGAGTCGTTTCAGATTGTTCATTCGTTAATTTTATTTAGGTTTATAATGTTATCAGACAGAAACCACATGACTTTTCAATTATCCTATCAAGGTTTCTGTCGCAAAGATAAACCGCAATCTTGTAAAACGAACGAACTTATCGTTCAAAACAAAGCAAAAATGTTACATGAAACAAAAGTGATAGCTTTTGTTCAAAATGTTGCATTCTCTGCAAGGTTGGCCACACTTTCTGCCATCCATCGTACTTCTCTGGCCTATTCCGCAACCTTACGGATAAGCGAAAGCCCGTCACGAAGAGGCAGAATAACTTTCTCTACCCGCTTATCGGCCATCACATGGTCGTTGAATGCACGGATACCGAGGGTTTGTTGGTCGTGGTCATAGGCTGAATCTACGACGTGACCGTCCCACAATGTATTGTCGGCCACAATGTAACCGCCCCGCAGAAGCACTGATATTGCCATCTCATAAGTCTCGATATACGTGCGTTTATCGCCGTCGATGAAAGCCATATCGAACGTAATTCCAAGCTTAGGTGCCAACAGATTGGCATCTCCGATGGTGAAAACAATGCGCCCACTCACATGAGATTGCTCGATCCAAGGGCGTGTAAAGTCTTCCATTTCGTCGTTGATTTCAAACGTATATACCTTACCGTCGCCCGTCAATCCCTCGGCCATGCAAATGGCACTGTAGCCACTGAACGTGCCCACTTCAAGGATATTCCTCGGTCGAATCATCGTGACAAGCATCTTGAGTAGCCTGCCTTGAATATGCCCGCTGGCCATTCGGCCGTGTATGGTGTGGATATTCGTGGCCCGATAGAGGCGATACAGATAGTCGTCTTCGGGGTCGATGTGTTGCACGATATATGCATTGATAGGGTCTTCAATGCTTTGCAGTGCCGCAACCTGCCGCTCTCCGTGTCTGTTCATCGCTCAAACGGCATTGGAAAGATGGGCAAGTATGCCGTCAATGGCCATGACATAGCCATGCAATCCGAAGCCGCAGACGACGCCAAGGCAGACAGAACTGAGATAAGACTGATGGCGGAAAGCCTCCCGACGGTACACATTACTGATGTGAACCTCCACCACCGGGCACTTCAATGCGCGAATACAGTCTTGCAAAGCAATACTCGTATGGGTGTAGGCACCGGCATTCAGCACCACACCGTCATGCGTAAAGCCCACTTTCTGCAGCTTGTCAATCAGCTCACCCTCGCTGTTACTCTGGAAATATTCAATCTCGATGTCGGGGAATTTAGCCTTCAACGCGGGCAGAAAGTCCTCGAATGACCGGCCACCATAGATGCCCGGCTCGCGAACTCCCAAGAGATTGAGGTTCGGTCCGTTGATGATTTGAATCTTCATTGTCTCGTTTTTTTTGTTTATCTTTGCAGCAATGGCATGCGGAAAGGCTTACAACACTTGCCGAATACGCTGTCCTGCAGCAGCAAAAATAATAAAATAAATGGAAACCGACAAGAAAAGCGATGCGAATATACTGAAGACTTATCTGCGATATCTGAAGTTGGAGCGCAATTATTCGCAGAACACAATCGATGCCTACGCCCATGACATCGCGTGGCTCATGGACTATTGCGACCGAGAATCGCGCAAACCGACGGCCTTGCAGCCCGAAGACCTACAGCATTTCGCGGCTTCGCTGCATGAATATCAAGTCGGTCCGCGCTCGCAGGCCCGTATCTTGAGTGGTGTTCGCTCCTTTTATCGCTATCTGTTGCTCGACGGTTACATCGAAACCGACCCCACCGAACTGCTCGAATCGCCTGTCTTGGGACAACATCTGCCCGAGGTTCTGTCCACCGAAGAGGTGGATTTGCTGGAACAAAGCATTGACCTTTCGAAGCCCGAAGGCCAACGTAACCGCGCCATTATCGAGATGTTGTTCTCTTGTGGCCTGCGCGTTTCGGAATTAGTCAACTTGAAACTCTCGCAACTCCATCTTGAAGAAGGCTTCATTCGCGTGCTGGGTAAGGGGTCGAAAGAGCGGCTCGTGCCGATTTCTCCGCGTGCCATTAAAGAACTAAAACTATGGTTCACCGACCGTGTCCACCTGAAAATCAAGCGCGGAGAAGAGGATTTCGTGTTTCTGAGTAAGCGTGGTGGCCATCTCACGCGTACCATGATTCTCATCATGATCAAACGACAAGCTGAAGAAGCCGGCCTCAAAAAGACGATTTCCCCCCACACCTTGCGCCACAGTTTTGCCACGGCTTTGTTGAAAGGTGGCGCCGATTTGCGGGCCATTCAGGCCATGTTGGGCCACGAAAGCATCGGTACCACCGAGATTTATACGCACATCGACACGACAACCTTACGCGAAGAAATCCTGAATCATCACCCCCGAAACATGAAAAAACCGTGAGGTAACGCATGTAGGGACACATGGTTCGTGCGTCCGCTCAAGGTAAAAGAGAAACGCACGTGCGCATTCTGCATGCTCGCTTCATACGAAATGTGCCGACAATAACTCCATTCATATGCCTCCAAAAATCCAATTCACAGCCTTTTCGCAATAAAACGGGAGGCGAGAGCATGATAGGGATATATATAATAAGGTGGAAGCACATTCCATGGAAGCAAGTTGGGTTTGCGAACCACGCTGTCTTCCGCCCTAAGACAAGAGCTATCGGCCCCGAAAACCAATCTTTTGCGCATCTAACATTGATAATTATACAAATCTGTCTTACTTTTATGCAAAAACAAAAGAATGTTTGTATATTTATAAAATTAGTCGTATCTTTGTTCACATCAATTGAAACGACGATATGGGATACACGAGAATGTCGGCTGCCGAGGCTGCGGCCATGATCAAAAACGACGAGACCATTGCGCTTTCGGGGTTCACTCCAAACGGTGTTCCCAAGGCCGTTTTCCGCGAACTCTCCAAACATGCCGAGCAAGAACACGCAGCCGGGCGTCCCTTTCAGGTTGGAATTATCACCGGAGCCTCCACAGGTCAGAGCGTAGAAGGCGACATGGCAGCGGCCAAGGCCATCAAGTTCAGGGCGCCGTTCTCCACGAATAAGGACTTCAGAGACTGCACTAACGCGGGCGAAATCGACTTCGAGGACATGCATCTTGGCCATGTTGCCGAGCGATTGCGGCGTGGGTTCTATGGCGAAATCGACTGGGCCATCATCGAAGTGAGCGGCTTGGAGGAGGGAACCTCCACGTGCAAGGCCTTCCTGACCAGTGCCGGAGGCATCGTACCCACCATCGTCAGGCTGGCTAAACACGTCATCATCGAGCACAACAGCTTTCATCATCCGACGTCACATCTGCTGCATGACGTGTATGAGATAGCCGAATGCCCCCGCCGTCTTCCCATTCCTATCCTACAGGTTGGCGACCGCATCGGCAGAGAATACGTGGAAATCGACGCCAAGAAAATCGTGGGTGTGGTAGAATGTTGCATTCCCGAGGAAGCACGCGCATTCACTCCGCTCGACCCGGTCACTGAACAAATGGGCCATAACGTGGCCGATTTCTTGGTAAACGATCTGAAACGGGGCATCATTCCGCCCGAATTCCTGCCCTTGCAGAGTGGAGTTGGTGTGACGAGCAACGCTGTTCTCGAGGCATTGGGGCAGAATCCGGCCGTCCCGGTATTCTCCGTTTACGCGGAGGTTGTGCAAGATTCCGTCGTAAAATACATGAGAGAGGGACGCATCAAGGCTGCCAGTTGCTCGTCGTTGACTGTCACCAACGACACCTTAAAAGGCATTTATGCCGACATGGACTATTTCAAAGACCGCATAACCATACGTCAAAGCGAGATTAGCAACGCGCCCGAGGTCATCAGAAGACTTGGAGTCATCGCCATGAACACGGCACTTGAGTGCGATATCTACGGCAACGAGAACTCCAGTCACATCTGTGGCAGCCGGCTGATGAACGGAGTCGGCGGCTCATGCGACTATGAACGGAACGGCTTTATCAGCATTTTTACGACGCAGAGTACGGCAAAAAACGGTGCCATCAGCAGCATTGTGCCCATGTGCAGCCATGTGGATTCGACCGAACACGACGTAGATGTCATTGTAACCGAGCAGGGAGTGGCCGACTTGAGAGGCAAAGGTCCGCTGCGAAGAGCACAGGAAATCATCGAAAACTGTGCACATCCGGACTATCGTCCCTTGCTTCGCGACTACCTGAAGATAGCAGGTAAAGGGCACGAACCGCAGCACATGCGTGCAGCCCTCGCTTTCCACGATGCCTATCTGACAAAAGGCGACATGCGACTGACGGAGTTTTAATTCCGGAAAAAGATTGTGTCTTCTGTCAGTCATGTTAAAATAATTACACAAAAGACAAGGCTTTTCCAAGCAACCAAATAGAAATGGGAGGCGAAGGTTTCTGCGGTTTTCTGCTTGGTTTTGGCAAATGGTCTTGTCGTTTCTTGCAGGTGATGTGCTCATTTCAGTCCTGTTTGCCCGCAATATGGCCCATTTTACATGCCGATATGGGCCATATTACACGCTAATCTGGCTTATTTTACCTGCCAAACCGGGGCATATTGCAACGTTGTTGCAGCCAAACGGCCCCGCTTTGGCATTTATTTCCCGCCGTTGTTTCTTCCGAATTTCATAACCATCTGCAGACCAATGAATTACAAGCATAAGAAATTCAGCGTGTATTTCCGTCCATCTTCTTTCGCTTTTCAAATACGCAAGCTACGCAAAGCCTTTTGTTAAGTATTTTCATTACATTCCTCTTCGGAAACCAAACGACTGAGCATAGCCGAAAAACGAGACAACGTAACACTACTTCAAAGAATCGATTGGGAATGAAACGCGCAACGCTTGCAGCATTGAACCCCAATAGCTGCGATGTATTCCCCGCCGAATAGAAATGGGACAAGGAAGCCCAAGCGACCTGTCGCCAACAGCATGGAGTTGCAATAGATTGGATTTCCTTCCTTTGAAAGGGTCAGGAGAGGCCATAAATCCAGTGGGGTTTACGGGTTGCATGCCGCTTATTCCCCCTCTCATTCTATTCCTATGAGCCTCAAGGGCGTGGCCAATGGAAATGACTTCGGCCTTTATCAGCATGAAAAGAAATAGAGAAAAGGTGGTTATTAAATTTATAAAAGATGTTAATAGAATGAATGGAATTGCCATAAATAGCCTATCTTTGTTTTCGTATGAAACATATAGTCTTACCAACACAAGCAAAGTGATGCGGAATATTTCCGAAATGAAACCATCATACCATACAATGAAAACGAAGAACAAGCCTAAATGGTATTTCTTTTACGGCCTTTTTGCCTCGGTTTTTCCATGTGCAGGTGATGCAGGGCGACGAGAATCGTATTCCCAAATGCACGACCTATGCTTGAGAACACAGGCTTTATAAGATGATAACACGCTATTTACAACACTGAAAACCATTCATACCCTATGTGGAAACTATTGACTCCTCCGGCCTATAAAGCCGAACAAACTGGCCCCGAAGCCGATGCAAGATACAAGAAATTGCGTTGGCAGGTGTTCTTGGGCATCTTTATCGGATACGCCGGCTTTTATATTGTGCGCAAGAACTTCTCAATGGCGATACCGATGCTTGCCAATTTCGGTTTCGACAAGGGTGAATTGGGCATCGTACTCTCGATGAATGCCATTGCATATGGCTTCTCGAAGTTCATCATGGCAAGCATTTCCGACCGTAGTAACGCCCGTGCTTTCCTGCCATTGGGCTTGGTGATGGCCGCCATATCCATGCTCTTCATGATTGTTCCCATTCAATGGATCGGTGCCGACCACAAATCGCTGGCCATTCTTCTGATGGCTGTGCTCAACTTTCTTGTGGGCTGGTTCAACGGCATGGGGTGGCCGCCGTGCGGACGCGTGATGACGCACTGGTTCTCCATCAAAGAGCGCGGCACATGGATGTCGTTTTGGAACTGTGCCCATAATGTTGGCGGCGCTTTGGTAGGTCCTATGGCCGTATATGGCGCAATGTGGTTCGGATCGTGGTTCTATGGCGCCGATGCGCAGCGATATTTCCTCATCGGAACCTATGCTTTCCCGGCCGCGGTAGCCATTTTGATTGCCTTGTTGGCCTATAGCATGATACGAGACACGCCACAATCGTGCGGACTTCCGTCCATTGAGAAGTGGAGCGGCTCGGCTTCAAAGAACTATAATGAGAAGGCCGAGCAAGTACTTTCCACGAAAGAGATATTCAGAATCGTGCTTTCCAACAAGTTCCTTTGGTATATTGCCTTTGCGAATGCCTTTGTTTACATGGTACGCTACGGCTGTTTGGACTGGGCACCGACTATTCTGACCGAGAAAGGCATCGACATCAAGAGTGCCGGCTGGGCCTACTTCGCCTACGAGATAGCTGCCATTCCGGGCACCATCATCTGCGGTTGGCTGTCAGATAAGGTATTCAACGGCCGACGTGCCCTGCCTACGATCCTATTCATGGTGCTTGTGGCCGTAGCCATCGTGGTTTACTGGCAGAACATCGACAATGTGAATGTCGTTATCGGCTGTTTAATCGCCATAGGTTTCCTGATTTACGGGCCAGTGATGCTCATTGGGGTGCAAGCTTTAGACCTTGCGCCGAAGAATGCAGCAGGAACGGCGGCCGGTTTGACGGGTTTCATGGGCTATGTACTGGGAACGGCGCTTCTGGCCAACATCGTTATCGGCTATGTGGCCGAAGTTGCCGGCTGGAACTGGACGTTTGTCCTCCTCATCATCGCCTGTTTACTTTCCATTCTCTTTATGGGACTGACCTATCATGAGGAACAATATCTGGTAAAACAGCAAAAGAACGAAGCATAAACACTAAAAACACTAAATTTTATAATGGAAAAGACAGACGTATATAAACCGTTAGGGCCACAAAGGAAGCCGTTTTTGAAATGGCAGATGCGCACTATTCTCATCACAATGATAGGATATGCCATCTTTTACTTCGTGAGAAAGAACTTCTCTTTGGCCATGCCAGGACTGACAGCAGAGTATGGTATCACCAATAAAAGCTTTGGTTGGATTATCTTTATCGGCTCGCTCGTCTATGGTTTCTCGAGATTCATCAACGGCTATCTGGTCGATAAGATCAAAGGTCGCATTGTTATGGCATTGGGTTTGTTCCTTTGTGCCGTTGCAAACTTTGCTTTCGGGTTCGGCGTCAACCTCAGTGCGATGATAACCGGGACAGATCACGGGGCAGACTTCACGTCGACGTTTATCTTCATCATGGGAATCATCATCATTCTTAATCAATATTTCCAAGGAATGGGCTATCCTCCCTGCGCCAGAATACTGCCCCACTGGATTCATCCCAGCGAGTTAGCCACGAAGATGTCGATATGGAACACCTCACATTCCGTGGGTGCGACGCTGGCTGTGCTGATTTGCGGATACATTATGGGCACAATGGGCGTCAACCTGAGCAGCAATCCGGCTTGGGTGGCCCAGTTGACGACTCATCTCACAGACAATGGGGTCACGGATGCCGCAAATCAGGCCTTGGCCTACGCATCTCATACCGGAGCATGGCGTTGGTGCTTTTGGATTCCGGCCTGCATCGCGTTGGTAGGTTCGCTTTTCATTCTGATAGGACTCCGCGATGAGCCGAAAGATGTAGGGCTTCCCGACCTCCCCGACACCTCATTGGGGCACTATACTGACGCAAAAGACAAGAAAGCCCGGAAGAAATTCGAGATGATTATGGTGTGGAAAAACCGCTGGGTTTGGACATTTTGCATCGCTAATCTCTTTGTATATATCGTTCGTATGGGTATTTTGGACTGGGGACCGAAGTTCCTTACCGAGAGCAGAGGCATGAAAATAGCGGAAGCCGGCTGGACTGTTGCGGCCTTTGAGATAGCAGGTATCGTCGGAACTTTGTTCGCTGGGTGGGCCACTGACCATCTTTTTAAAGGCAAGGCTCACCGTATGTGCGTGTTCAGCATGGTGGGTGCGACGCTCTTTATGACGATATTCAGGTTCCTACCCCAGAATTCGAGCTTCCTTTTGACAACGATTATCCTCATCGGTGCAGGCTTCTGTATCTACGGACCACAGGCACTTATCGGCATAGCTTTGGGCAATCAGGCCACGAAAGAGGCCTCAGCGCGTGCCAACGGCCTGGCGGGCATCTTGGGTTACATTGGTGCCGGTCTGTCGGGCCTGCTGGTTGGCTACGTTGCCGACCTCTATGGGTGGACCCATGTCTTTGAAACCATCATCGTTGTTGCCGTCATCTGCATCTTCATTCTCGTGTCGATGTGGCAAGCTCCACGCGATGGTTATGAGAAGAGTCAGTCTATCAACTACGACGAATAACGTATGAAAGAACGCTATATGAAGACCATTGCATCTTATATCACCCCGTTTTCAGAAGAAAGATTGCTGAAATGCTGTGCCAAGATCAAGCATGTAGCCTTGGACATGGACGGAACCATCTACTTGGGAAGCACGCTCTTCCCCTACACCCAAGGCTTTTTGCAGACGCTGAGCGCTCATGGTATCTCGTATTCTTTCCTGACCAACAACCCAACCAAGAGCAGTAAGGACTATTTATTGAAGTTGAAAGCATTGGGAATTGAGGCAACGGAGGAGCAGATGTACACGTCGTCGATTGCTGCGATAGACTATATCAAGCTGCATTATCCCCAAGTCAAGCGCATATTCGCTTTGGGAACACCGAGCATGCAACGGGAATTCACGAACGCCGGCTTTGAACTGACGGCAGATTCTCCGCAAGACCGTCCGGACATGTTGGTGGTTGCTTTCGACACAACCCTTACTTATGAACGGCTATGTCGTGCGGCTTGGTGGGCCTCGAAGGCCGAAATCCCCTTCATTGCCACCAATCCCGATTGGGTATGCCCCACGGATCAGGAGGTAATTCTTGTTGATTGCGGCTCTATTTGCAGTGCCATTGAGGCCTCGACAAAGCGTAAGCCCGACGTTGTCATCGGCAAACCCAACCCCAATATGCTCTATTGTATCAGCGAACGGTTTGGTTTGAAGCCCGATGAAGTCGCCATGTGTGGAGACAGAATCTATACCGATGTGGCCGCCGCACAGAATGCAGGGGCCTTGGGTGTGCTGGTTCTCTCCGGAGAAACAACGTTGGAACAATCTCTTACCTATGAACGGCAACCAGATATTACGGCGCTTAACGTCGAAGAGTTTGGGAAACTGTTGGTAAAAGCAAGAAAACTGACATTGTCTTAAGTCAATAAAGACTTGTATTTTTTATAATCAATCATTCATTAATAACTAACACTACATTCTATGAAACGAGTATTTATGTCTTTCGTGAGCGCATTGTTGATTTCAGCTCCTGCGCTTGCAGCCGACGAAAACGCGAACATGGGACCGGCAGAAACGAACACTGCAACGGAAACATCTACAACCTCGACCGAGAAAACCACGGATGAGGAAAACACTTCAGCCTTGGAAAAACTCATCTCCAAGCTCCCGAAGCTCTCAGGTTACCTGCAAACGGGTTGGAACTACACCACCCAAGGCAAAGGGACGTCGTCGTTCCAAGCCAAACGCCTGCGTTTGATCATGGACGGACAGGTGATGGAGAACGTTACCTTCCGTTTACAGATTGAAGCTTTCAATGGTATTGGCGGTTCAAGGAACGGAAACGGACAGAAGAACCTCCAAGTGATGGACGCTTTCGCCACGGCGAAGCTCTCTGATGCGCTCAATATCAGAGCCGGACAATACTATCTTCCGCTCGGGTTTGAGAACTATAACATATCTCCCGCAACGCTCGAGACCGTCGATTTCTCTAATATCTGCTACAGAATGGTATGCCGTAACCCTGTTTCCTACAATGTTGTGGACTATGGTCGCGACCTTGGCGTGATGGTGTTCGGTAATCTGCTGCCGAATGCAGAGAAAGACTTCAACTATTTGAGCTACTACCTCTCGCTGACTAACGGAAACATGCCGATGAAAGACGACAACAACAAGTCGAAGGACATCATTACTGTACTCGAATTCCGCCCTATCAAGAACCTTATGTTCAAGGGTGCGTACAACTGGGGCGAGTATGCTTCGGAGAATATCGCTGGTGGAAACAGTCTTGTTCCGGCCGGTGTGAAGCATCAAGAGATGAACCGTTACATCGTCGGAGCATGGTATAACGACCCCAACGGCTTGAACCTGCGTACAGAATACGGCCACATACAGGCCGGAAGCTATGTAAAGGAAGACGGTTTCTATGCCCTTGCGGCCTATACCATCGGAAATTGGGTGCCAGTTGTGCGCTATGACATGTATCGCGACAAGGTAAACAAGGCAACCTTGAACAACTACGACCGCATTTTGGGCGGCTTCACCTACATGTTCTCCAAGAAACTCAAGATACAGGCTAACTATGGCTACTCCATGTACACCAAAGAGGCAAAAGATATCTCCAATGGTGGCAAGAAAGGTTCAAGCCAGATACAGATCATGGCCATGTATAAGTTCTAAGAAAACCATCGTTTAATCTTTCAAAATTCACGATTATGAAAAAGTTATCTATGATTCTCGCTGCCGCTTGCTTAGCCGTTGCGGCACATGCACAACACTTGGGCTCCGAATATCGCCTCAAGAAGGTCATTCCCGTAGCCGGTCGGCAAGGTATTGCCATTGACAAGGACTACTACTACGTGTCCGACACGCGCGCACTCTACAAGTATGACAAGCAGGGCAACCTCATTATGAAGAACGATCAGCCGTTCAGAGACCCAGAAAAGGCCAATCACTTCGGCGATATCGATATTTTCAACGGTGAAATCTACACCGGTAACGAGAAATTTGAGTTCGGTCAGGGCCATAATATATCAATTGACGTCTATGATGCTAAGACTTTGAAGTGGAAACGAACCATTCCATGGATTGCGGAGTCGGGACAAGTGGAGTGTTCAGGCCTTGCCATCGATCGCGAGAAGAACCTTGTGTGGATGAGTGACTGGGTTGACAGTCGATACGTGTATTGTTACAGCCTCGAAACGGGCAAGTATTACACCAAGATGCAGTGCCGTCCGTGTCCATATTGGTGCCAAGGCATCTTCATTGCCGATGGAAAAATGCTCTTTGCTGCCGATGATGGCGAGTCAACCTTCGGTATTGCAGACAACATCTACGTGGCCGACGTTTCCAACGTGCCTTATACTGGTCTTAAAGACGGCACACAAGTGAGCGTAGAGAACTTCAAAGCGGTGAAGAAACCGGGTAAGGTTGCAGCTGGAGCCATGGCAGGTCGCATTGAACTCTTCCGCGAAATGGGCGATTTCCGCCGTGCCGGTGAGATTGAAGGGCTCTCCATAGACCCGACGAACGACGACCTTGTGGTGCTCAACAACCGTGGTAACCAGATACTTTTGGGCATGCCGATCGGTCCTTTCACCGAGGAAGGCTACACGGGTGAGGTACACGAGCTCTATGTTTATGAGAAAATCAAATAAACAACACAGACTTTTCTCACTCATGGCCTTAGGCCTATGAGCTATAAAATGCGCCGAACGATTGAGTGATCAATTGTTCGGCGTCCTTTGTTTATCTTGATAAAAAGGCCATTGAGCCGACGTATGGGCTGTGCATCCCTATTTTAGACTGCACAGAAGCTCGCTTCTGCATGTAGGGGCGCACGGCTCGTGCGTCCGCTCAAAACGCTGCGTACATTCGCTCCAATAACCGCGCTAT
>ERZ772960.552-NODE-552-length-33360-cov-5.495031_pt1 | contig 33360 bp, 24 predicted proteins | sample MGYA00580678_ERZ772960 | MGnify/ENA primary metagenome ERZ772960 (study PRJEB29015, sample SAMEA2737930) | human oral metagenome | biome: human oral; feature: human-associated habitat; material: dental | place: China | collected 2059 ... | reverse complement strand
GTTGTAAAGTGACGATTGATAAGTCGGCATTCGTACCCCGTACAGATAGCGTTTGTCCTATGTACAGGTGGTGTTTGTACAGAGAAAGGTCGGCAACCTTTCCCGGTGCAAATCGTATCGGTTGTTGGATTCTGTCGCACTTACAGCGCTCCATTTAGGGGAACGTTCTATCCCCAGCGCGATGCGCTGGGCTAACATCTTGTGCTCTTTCAGAGCTTATTTGGAGAAATCTCATCTACCCATTGCTGTATGCTGGACTGACATATAGCGCTCTTTGCTTTGCTTCCTCTTCGTGTCAGCGAACTTCGTTTCCGTTCCACTTCGCACAGCGAACGTTCGTTTCAGAGCTTACTTGGGGAAATATCATCTACTCGGTGTTGTGTGCTGGGCTAACATGTTACGCTCTCACAGAGCTTACATTACACCTCGTACCATTATATTTCGCACTTGATGCACTGCGCTAGCATGCTCTGCCAGCACTTGCATTGCACCTCAAACCATTATAATAAGGTGTTGATACGCCTCACAAAAATGGCTTGCCGGAGCTTATTCCGTATATCACACAATCATTTATGGCATCAAGTTCCCCTGCAAAACGGCTCTTGTAGTGCTTGCCCCGTATATCACGCAATGATTTTATACGAGTAATACATGCAGAAAATATCAATTTGCCTTGCACCATTCTTGATTTATTTCACTACTTTTGCACATATATATCAATTTCTACACATCTTCTATATGAAACCTACATTATTGCTCCTTGCAGCCGGTATGGGAAGCCGCTACGGAGGACTGAAACAACTCGACGGACTGGGTCCCAACGGGGAAACCATCATGGACTATTCCATCTACGATGCCATCAAAGCTGGCTTCGGAAAGGTCGTGTTTGTCATACGGAAGGACTTTGAACAGGAGTTCCGCCACAAGGTATTGGCTAAATACGACGGACACATCCCCACGGCTTTGTGCTTTCAAAGCATCGACGCCCTGCCCGAAGGATTCTCTTGTCCGGTAGGGCGCGAGAAACCATGGGGTACCAACCACGCCATCCTCATGGCAAAAGACGTGATTCATGAACCGTTTTTGGCCATTAACTGCGACGACTTCTACAGTCGCGACACCTTTGCCGTGATGGCCAAATACCTCACCTCCCTCCCTGCCGACAGCACCAACCGCTATGCCATGGTAGGTTTCCGCATTGGTAATACGCTGAGCGAAAACGGTACGGTCTCGCGTGGCGTATGCTCCACCGACGCCTCCGGAAACCTGACAACCGTGGTAGAACGTACGAAAATCAAGCGTGTAAGCGGTGCTGTAGCCTATGAAGACGACAACGGAACATGGACAACCGTAGACGAGAACACACCCGTTTCGATGAACGTATGGGGATTCACCCCCGATTATTTCGTCCATAGCGAGGCTTACTTCAAAGAGTTTCTGTCCGACCAACGGAACATGGAGAATCCAAAATCAGAATATTTCATCCCCATGATGGTAAACCACCTCATCAACCAAGGTACCGCCACCGTGCAAGTACTTGATACCACAAGCAAATGGTTTGGCGTCACCTATGCCGAAGATCGGCCGGAAGTGGTGGCACGCATCCGCAGACTCGTAGACGAAGGTGTCTATCCCGAACAGCTCTTCTGACCTTCCACACCATAACAGATGGTCTTTCCGGCATCCCATCTTCCAAACTTTTGCCCGTCGGTAAGGCGGGAAGAAACTTGTTATACCTAACAAAAATGAACATCAATATCCTTACAGAGGCAGAATTGTTGCTGCTCAATACCTTGATAGACAGGTCTGGCAATATCATCATTTGCTGTCATCGAAGCCCTGATGGCGACGCGCTCGGCTCCTCGCTCGGATGGGCGCAGTATCTCATAGCGCGAGGCAAGAACCCGCAAATAGTCATCCCCGATGCTTATCCCGACTTCTTTCAGTGGCTGCCCAACACAGAGAAAATCGTGCGTTACGACAAGCACCGCGAAACGGTGGGGCAGGCTTTTGCCCACGCTGACTTAGTGTTCTGCATGGACTTCAACCGCGCTCAACGGCTCGACGACACACTTGGCGCCGTGCTCACGGCATCGCCCGCGCAAAAGGTGCTCATCGACCACCATCCCGAACCCGACATCGACACCGCTCTCTGCATATCGCACCCCGAGATGAGCTCCACCTCCGAACTTGTGTTCCGCATTATCTGGCAATCGGGTGCCTTTGAAACCATGACCAAGGCCTGCGCCATCGCTATTTACTGCGGCATGATGACCGACACGGGTGGCTTTACCTACAACTCCAACTCCCCCGAGATATACTTCATCATCAGCCAACTGCTCACCAAACATATAGATAAGGATAAGATTTACCGCAACGTCTATCATAACTATAGTGAGTGGCGACTGCGCCTTATGGGCTATGTCATGTACCAGAAGTTGAACGTTTTTACCGACCTCCATGCTTCTTATTTCACGCTCACACGGCAAGACATGGCACGTTTCCGCTTCATCAAAGGCGATGCCGAAGGACTTGTGAACCTGCCTTTACAGATAAAGGGAGCCAAACTGTCTATCTCGCTGCGTGAAGATACCGAGAGGCCTTGCAAGATATGGTTGAGTTTGCGGTCGGTAGACTCCTTCTATTGCAATGCCATGGCCGAGCGCTATTTCAACGGTGGAGGGCATCCCAATGCGGCAGGAGGCCATCTCGACTGCACCATAGAAGAGGCGGAAATCATCGTGCGTAAGGCTTTGAACGATTTCCGCGAGGAATTGCAGCGATAAATCGTTGGACACCTCACAAGCTACAAAGGCCTGAATGATTGGGGTTAAATAATATTAAGCTACAGACAGCTATCCGCCCCTTTCAACATTATTTGCTATCTTTGTCCCATGATTTATACAAGGAACAGAATAAAGAATACAGCCTGCCTGTGGGCTGTTTTGTCTCTCTCACTCTTTTTAACGGCATGTAGCAACAACGAAACCTACTCCGACAAGAAGAAGCGTGAGCGAGCCGCCATCACACAGTATATAGCAAATCATCATATCAAGGTGATTTCCGAGGCACAGTTCTATGCACAGAACTGCACCACAGATACGGCTAAAAACGAATATGTGTTGTTCAGTAGCTCGGGTGTTTACATGCAGATTGTGCGCGAAGGGTGCGGAGCCAAACTGAAAAACGGCGAGACGGCACGCGTACTCTGCCGTTTTACGGAAACCAACCTCAAGACCGATTCCGTGCAACTCTCCAATCAATACAACAGTTTTACCTATTTGGTGGACAAAATGGACGTAACCAACACCACCGGCACTTTCCGAGCGTCCTTCGTCAAAGGCAGCAGCCTGATGTATGTGGCCTACGGAAGAAGTGGCAGTACCGCTGTTCCAGGCGGCTGGCTTGTGCCTTTCACGTTTATCAAGGTGGGACGTCCCAAGACTGCCACCGACGAGATTGCCAAGGTAAATCTCATTGTTCCGCACACACAGGGGCAAGCCGTCGCATCTGCAAGGGTGTATCCCTGCCTATACAATATCACTTACGAAAGGGGAATTTAGCATGACACTCATCAAATCCATATCGGGTATTCGCGGTACCATCGGGGGAAAAGCGGGCGACACACTCAACCCGCTTGACATTGTAAAGTTCACTTCGGCCTATGCCACCTTTATCCGCAACACTACGCAGTCGGCCACGCACAAGATTGTGGTGGGCAGAGACGCACGTATTTCCGGCGAGATGGTGAAGAACGTGGTCTGTGGCACCCTCATGGGAATGGGTTACGACGTGGTGGATATCGGTTTGGCCACAACCCCGACAACCGAACTTGCCGTGACCATGGCGGGAGCCGATGGCGGTATCATCGTCACCGCAAGCCACAACCCACGGCAATGGAACGCCCTGAAATTGCTCAATAACAAAGGTGAGTTCCTGACGGCAGCCGACGGCGCAGAGGTGCTTGCCATCGCCGAAAAAGAGGCTTTTACCTATGCCGACGTAGACGGGCTGGGCAGCTATCGGCAAGACAACAGCTTCGACAATCGACACATCGACAGTGTGCTGGGACTCGAACGGGTCGACGTAACCGCAATCAAGCAGGCGCACTTCAAGGTTTGTGTGGATGCTATCAACAGTGTGGGCGGCATCATTCTGCCTAAGTTGCTTGAGGCATTGGGCGTGGAATACCGCGTACTCAATGGTGAACCCACCGGTAATTTCGCACACAATCCCGAACCGTTGGAGAAAAACCTCACCGGTATCATGAACGAAATGAAGTCGGGTGCCTATGATTTAGGCATCGTGGTAGACCCTGACGTAGACCGTCTCGCCTTTATCTGCGAAAACGGTCGTATGTTTGGCGAGGAATATACGCTGGTGGCAGTGGCCGACTATGTGTTGGCGCATACCTCCGGCAATACAGTGAGCAATCTAAGCTCTACCCGCGCACTGCGCGACGTTACCGAACGCTACGGCGGCACTTATACTGCGGCAGCTGTAGGAGAGGTAAACGTAACCACCCAAATGAAGGCGACAAATGCCATTATAGGCGGAGAAGGCAACGGCGGAGTTATCTATCCCGCAAGTCACTACGGCAGAGATGCCCTCGTGGGTATCGCTCTGTTCCTCTCTGCCTTGGCACACAGAGGCGGAAAGGTGAGTGACTTTCGCGCTTCGCTTCCCACTTATTTCATGGCGAAGAACCGTATCGATCTCACACCCGATACCAATATCGATGCCATCCTCTCTCGTGTGAAAGAACTCTACAAGGCAGAACGGATTACCGACATCGACGGAGTGAAAATAGATTTCCCCAAGAGTTGGGTGCATCTGCGTAAGAGCAATACCGAGCCCATTATCCGTGTGTACAGCGAAGCACCTACACAGGAAGAGGCCGAGGCGATAGGCAAAAAACTCATGCAAGTGGTGAGCGATATGCAATAATATTCTACCCCATATAAAGCAAAGGGCATCTGTACCACGTACAGATGCCCTTTGTCGTATAACGGAGCTACAAGTTATAGATATAAAAAATACCGGCAGGGTTAAGAAGATCTGCCGGTGCTGGATTATGCGTCGATATTCGCATAGGTTGCGTTCTGCTCAATGAACTCGCGTCGTGGCTCTACGTCGTCGCCCATGAGCATGGAGAATATCTCGTCGGCCTTGGCCGCATTCTCTATATTCACCTGTTTGAGCAAGCGAGTGTTGGGATCCATGGTGGTCTCCCAGAGCTGCTCGGGATTCATCTCTCCTAAACCTTTATACCGCTGGGTGTGGATGCTCTTGCCGTCTTCCACGCCATCGCCATACTTATCGAGGAATGCCTGCCGCTGCTGTTCGGTATAGCAATACTCTTTCACCTTATTCTTGTAAGTGCACAGATAGAGTGGAGGCGTGGCAATATAGAGATGGCCTTCCTGAATGACACGGGGCATGAAGCGATAGAAGAGGGTCATGATAAGGGTGTCGATATGGGAACCATCGACATCGGCGTCGGTCATGATGATAATCTTGTCGTAACGCAGTTTGTCGATGTTGGCCTCTTTGTCGCCTTCGCCCTCTACACCAAACCGCACGCCAATGCTCTGGATGATATTCATCACCGACTCGGCCTCGAATACCTTGTGCCATTGCACCTTCTCGACATTGAGAATCTTACCTTTCAAGGGGAGGATGGCTTGGGTGTAGCGGTCGCGTCCTTGCTTGGCAGAACCACCGGCGGAATCGCCCTCGACGAGAAATATCTCGCATTTCTTCGGGTCGCGATTGGAGCAGTCTGCCAACTTACCGGGCAGTCCGCCACCGGACATCACGTTCTTTCGTTGCACACTTTCGCGGGCTTTACGGGCAGCGATACGTGCAGTAGCAGCCAATACCACTTTATCGCAAATCAGTTTGGCTTCTTTCGGATGCTCCTCAAGATAGTTGGACAGTGCCTCGCCTACTGCCTGCTGCACGGCACCCGACACTTCGCTGTTGCCCAACTTGGTCTTTGTTTGTCCCTCAAACTGCGGTTCCGCCACCTTAATGGAGATAACGGCGGTGAGACCTTCGCGGAAGTCTTCGCCCGCAATCTCTATCTTCGCTTTCTCTATCTGCTTGGAGATAACGGGGTCGGCATCGGCATAAGTTTTTAATGTGCGGGTGAGCGCCATGCGGAAGCCGGTGAGATGGGTGCCGCCTTCGATGGTGTTGATATTATTTACGTAGGAGTGGATATTCTCGGAGTAGTCGTTATTATACATCACGGCCACTTCGATGGGTATGCCCTGCTTCTCGGTCTTAAGGTAGATAACATCGTCGAAGAGGTGGGTGCGATGGCGGTCTACGTAGCGCACAAACTCTTTCAGTCCATCTTCGGCGTGGAATGTTTCCTCACGTAGTTTGCCTTCTTCGTCGGGACGCATGTCCTTGAGTGTGATTCTGATACCGGCATTGAGGTAGGCCAATTCGCGCATGCGGTTGGCAATGATGTCCCACTTATACTTGGTCGTGGTGAAGATGGTGGCATCCGGCCAAAACTGCTGACGCGTTCCGCGGCGTTCCGTTTCGCCAACAACCTTCACCGGATAGAGCGGCTTTCCTTTTTCATATTCCTGCTGATAGATTTTCCCATCGCGAAACACCTGCGAGAGCATGTGCGACGACAGTGCATTGACGCAACTCACTCCCACACCGTGTAAGCCGCCGCTCACCTTATAGGAGCCTTTATCGAACTTTCCACCGGCGTGGAGCACGGTCATCACCACCTCGAGCGCTGACTTATGCAGCTTCTCATGTTCGTCTACGGGTATGCCTCGGCCATCGTCTTGCACGGTAATCGAATTGTCTTCGTTGATAATCACTTCGATGTTTTTGCAGAAGCCTGCCATCGCCTCGTCGATAGAGTTGTCTACCGTTTCGTTCACCAAATGGTGTAAACCTTTCTCACTGATGTCGCCAATATACATTGCGGGGCGCTTACGCACGGCCTCGAGGCCTTCTAACACCTGTATGTTACTGGCCGAATAATTATTCTCTTTCGTTTGATTCTCTGCCATTGTGTAGTTTCAAAAGATAATGTGCAAAGATACTAAAAAAGTGGCAAAGCCGGAAACATTCAATATGAAAATAATGCACCTACCCCGCCTTTCAATCATTAAAAAGCGAGTGGTACGCATCATCGCGATACGTACCACTCTCACTTATTTATTAATTCTTAGGTTGGTAAAAGATTGTTCTTCACTTCCCTCTCATGCCCTTTTTCCTCATGAGGATATCCTGAGAGGGATTGGCTTCTGCCTCTTTACGGTTTCGGTTTAGGATGTGTTGGTTTCTTTCGTTCCGGCTTCGCAACCTTGCACAATGGGACGTGTGGTTTTGTACAGTGGCCGCCCTCGTAGTTGTAACATTCTTTCGTCTTTCGTATCTTCATTTATAGCTTAAAATGGAGCACCATATTGATCTTCGGATGTCCACTGCACAAAGCCACAATCGCGTTGGAAACTCATGATATTCACGTTGTATTGGCGAAAATTCAATCGAAATGCAGAACTCGTTCCATAAGGCGTGCTGCTCCAAAAGTCGCCACCAATACCGGCGATGAATAACTGTCCTAAATAGAAATAGCTGCCCAAGGCGGGGAGAAAAAAGTAATCGTTCAGATTTGTGGGTCTTCCTTGGGTGGTACTGTTGCTAAAGCCGGGATATCCACTTGTACGATAATCGGTAGTAATATGACTATTGGGGTCTGTATAACCCGAAGCACTGAAACCGGGTATTTTCGATTTCCGCTTAAACCACATGCCGTTGCCGTATAAATGCCCCATACAAGCCCAAAGCTCGGAATCCCAATGAGGGTCTCCCTGCATACAATACCATGCCATTTCATTCACGTTAGGGCAATCTTTTGCACTACGACTGGCAGGGGGAACAGGACTGCTTGTATCCGCGCGATAACCTCGAGGATTACTTCCACTTTCAGGAGATGGCTGTGGAGCATAGGCCGTGACCGTTATGCCGTTTATGGTGGGTTGTTGCCGCAATGTTTTATTAGGATTGTTCCATTCATAGCCTTTCCAATAATGCTGACCTTCTGCTGCATCCCACATGTAATAGTCGTAGGCAGGGTATTCTTTTACGTGTAAATTAGTGTGTACCCTTTTGTTCTTGCCAGCAGCAAGAGTAAGATTGTTATAAGTTTTTGTGATGGTGCCGAGGGTAGAAGTGGTTTTGTCGTATATTGTGTATTGCACTGTAAATGAGTTATAGGTGCCCGGAGCTAGTACCATTACCGCGGCATTCTTAGAGGGATTAGCAGCATCTTTGGGGATGGGGAAGCCATTGTTTCCACCGCCATTGAGTTGAAGTATAATACTTTGATTGACGGGGCTAGCTGTGGGGCGGGAGTTATCGACATCAATACCGTTGTCATCGAAATTGAACTGTCCGCAGATGGCTTTCTCTGTTGTTACCTTAATTTGGGTGATGACGGCATTAGAGAAATATTCTTGCATGGTGTAAGGTAAGAACGTGAGATAGGCAGCTTTGTGGTCAAGGGTGAATGTATATCTGCTTCCCGATTTGGTGGCTAAGGCAGTGCCACAATCTCCGCTTCGACCAAGATGACTGGCATCATTAGCATTATATTGTTCTTGTTGTGCAGCAATGTTTACTTTATCGCCTGCGTTGTTGTATGTGCCGGTGTAACGAACGGGGTAAGAGGCAGCCGTGTAGGTACCTAGAAAATAGAACTTAGCGGTAGGTGTCCTCAGAACAGCAGTTGGTATCGTAGGATGATTCCGGAGTGATTCGCTAATGGTGTTTCTTGCATTTTTTTTCAAGGTTCCATTGTTTACCCACAGATTATCATACTGCGTCCAATAAAACTTAATGCCCGATCCATCATACTCGCCGGTGGTACGAGTCTGCGGGTTTTTCTCCTCTACGACAAAGGCAGTGAGTTCTTCGGCGTCAGATTCTTGCTCTTGTTTTGTCTGTTTATTCGTTGTTTCTTCACTTACACAGGCTGTCACGAATAGCAAGGTAGTAAAGAATAACATAGAAATGGTGTTTGTTCTCATTTTTTTCCTTTTTATTTTAGTCATAAACTCCTCTGTTACTAATACCCCATTGTGGGGGATTTTCATCTTTTTCCTCGTCTTCATCAAACCAACCTTGCTTGGCGTTAATCTCTCCGTCATCATCGGCTTTGTTGTGTCCGCCGTTGTTGGAAAACGAAGTTTGTTGCATCAGCTGCTCGCCGAATGCTGTATGGATAACCTCAATGAAGGGTTTCTCATACGTCTGCTTCCTGAATGGTTCTCTCTTCATATTTCAATCATTTTAAAGGTGAATAATTTGGAGTAATTTTTGCCTCTTCGCACCATCGCAAAAAGGCATGAAAGGGCGAACAAAGGGAACCCTTGCGAGCCCTTTGTTTATAGAGGTTAAGACACGCTTCGCGCGCGCGTATGCGAAAATGTTTAAAGTGTTATCTGACTGGCGGTGCGAATGTGTGTGTTACTCTTTTTTCCGGTTTATGCAAATATAAAGCGTTAAAAGATGCAGAAAAACACACTTTCTTCTGCACCGTATTCCTTATATTATATATAGCTGTATTCTGCATAATGGCGGCAAAGGTAAACAAAGTTTGTGAAACACGCAAATGTTTTCTTAAAATATTGCGCCCCGTTTACAGCATGCTTTCTATTGCTGCGTGTAGGTCTTTTATCTGCACATCGCGCTTCTGCAACACGTTGTTTCGGTCTATGAGGAAGTAGGTGGGTACACGTTGCAGGTTGTAGGTGGCAGTGTATTGGGAGCTTAAACCGTTATCGTCGTGTACTGAAATCCAAGGAAGCGCGGCTACCTGTGTCTTCCAGAAGTGTTCGTTGGGGTCTAAAGACACTTGATAAATCTCAAAGCCCCGCGCATGATACTTGTTGTAGAGGTCTCTCAACATCATGATACGGTCGGTAGACGCTTTGGTGGCAAAAATATGGAAATCGAGCAATACCACCTTTCCCTTGCAGTCGGTAAGGTGGCGGAGGTGTCCTTTGTTGTCATAAAGGGCAATGTCGATGATGCCGGATACACCCATCTTGTTCATATCCACTTGTTGGACAGCCTGCCGGTTTTGCACAATACGCAGGTCTTTCATGCCCTCGATGGCGATGTTATGCAGGTTCTTACCTCGTTCGGCTTCAGGATAATAGGTATCCCAGCTGGTTGCCACGGCGGCGAAAGCCTTGATATCGTCTTTGCTTTCGCGGGGATTGAAGATAAGTCTGTCGCCCAATGCTTGGAACAGTGCGAAATACGCATAGGGGCGCATGGGTTCTTTGAAGATATAGCGTCGTTTCACGTCGTCTTTGTAAGCCTCGATAATACGCGACATGCTGTCGGCTGTGGCCTCTACGCCCAGTGCGGGATTGCGGTCGATGGCCAGAAGGCGCCGCTGCAATTGCTGCTGCATGAGTGCCAATTCCTTGATTTTCGCGCAGTCGTAAGACCCCTCTATGGCGTATTCTGTGGTCATTGTGGGGTATGAGGCCTTGATGCGGATGTGTTCGAGGGTGTCATTCACGGCTATATGGATGATTTGTCCAGCTATGCGCAAGCGATAGAACTCGGGAGCAGTCGGTACAACATCCGAGAAAGAGAAGTCACCCTTTTCATCGAGCTTGGCAGAGTCTACCACCACCGGTCCGTTGAGGCTCATGTTCTCAAAGTAGAGGATGGAGTCTTTGGCTTGCGTGATAGTACCCTCCACTCTGAACTTTCTCTCGGTGCAGGAGGCAATTGTCAGCACGGCAATTGCCGCGAGGACGATGCGTAGAAGGCGTGTGAACAATGTATGTATCATCTCTTTCAAAGTAAAATTCGGCTACAAAAGTAGTGTAAATCGGTTAGACGGCAAAATAAATCCCCCATTTCTTTCTATGGGAAACGGGGGATGGAGCAGATGAATCAGGGCAGTTTCTGTCGGTCGGAGCGGATGAGTTCGAGCAGTCGGTCTACTGCTTCTTCTTCGGGAATGCTACGTTGTACGCACTCTTTCTTCCGATAAAGCGACACACGGTGCGGGCCGGCTCCCACATAACCGTAATCGGCATCGGCCATCTCGCCCGGCCCATTGACAATACATCCCATGATGCCTATCTTAAGACCTGCCATGTCGGACGTGGCAGCCTTGATGCGGGCGATGGTGGAACGCAAATCGTAGAGTGTGCGACCGCATCCTGGACAACTGATATACTCGGTCTTGCTAGTGCGCAGACGTCCTGCTTGTAAGATGCCGAGTGCTGTGGCAACAAGGTCGGTGGCAGGGAGGGTACCGTCGTTCATGAGCCAAAGGCCGTTGCAGAAACCGTCTATCATGAGTGCACCCGTATCGGCAGCTGCCTCCAGCTGGAAGTCTTCTTTCTCTTCCTTGCTGTGTCGGTAGGCTTCGCTGAATATTACCGGGTTTTTCAATCCGTGTGCCATCATCTCGTGAACGAGGGCGCGTTGATGTCCCAAGCGGTTGCTATGGTTGCTCATACATACCACCACTACCTCGGGATGCGCTTTCAAACAAGCGGTGTATTCCTCTTCGGAGACACCGAACTGCAATACGAGAAACTTCATAGGGGCATTGACGGAGGCGATGAACGGCATGGCCGTATGGGGGAAGATGGGGTAAGTGTCGATTTCTCCGTGGTATGCATTGAAGTCTACGATGTATTTCTGTCCTTTGCGTCGCTGTTCGGGCAACGATGCTCCTGTGTAGATAAAGTCGGGAAGGGGCACTTGGGGGGCTTCAAAAGCCGAAGGTCGGTCGTTCAGTCCCATTTCGCTGACGATGACAACGGGCAGGGATTGCCCTCCGACAATGTCGATGCCGTGGGTTTCTCGCGGTTCTGGTTGCAGGTAGTCGAAACCTGCAAAAGGTTCGCAGGGTATCATGGAGTGTCCTGCACGTTGTGTGATATACTCCACAAGCCGACGGGCAACGGGTATTTCTGCCTCAGGTTCCTCACTCAAAGATACACGGATGGTGTCGCCGATGCCATCGGCCAGCAGTGCACCGATACCCACAGCACTCTTTATTCGCCCATCTTCGCCCTCTCCGGCCTCAGTCACACCGAGATGAAGGGGATAGTGCATACCTTCTTTTTCCATTTCCGAGACTAACAGGCGCACGGAACGTACCATGACAACCGTGTTGGAGGCCTTGATGGAAATGACTACGTCGTCGAAATGCTCGCGCTTGCAGATACGCAGAAACTCCATGCAACTTTCCACGATACCCGCAGGTGTATCGCCATAGCGGCTCATGATACGGTCGGAAAGCGACCCATGGTTTACACCGATGCGCACTGCCGTATGATGTTCTTTACAGATATGGAGGAATGGTACGAAGCGTTGTTCTATCTTCTCTATCTCTTTGGCATATTCCTCGTCGGTATAGTCGAGGGTTTTGAAGGTGCGGGCAGGGTCTACGTAATTCCCCGGATTTATCCTCACTTTCTGGGCATAGTGAGCAGCTACGTCAGCTACACGGGCATTGAAATGCACATCGGCTATCAACGGAGTAGCGTAGCCATCGGCACGAAGGCGCATCCCGATGGCTTTTAAGTTCTCTGCTTCCCGTGTTCCTTGTGTCGTCAGGCGCACATACTCTCCCCCTGCATCGGCTATCCGTTCGGTTTGTGCCACGCTTGCCTCGGTATCGTTGGTATCCGTGGTGGTCATGGATTGCACGCGGATGGGGTAGGCATCGCCCATCGGGGTGTCGCCGATGCAGGTCACTGATGACGTTCGGCGTAAGTAGTTGAACAAATCGGGCATGCTGCAGATGGTTAGTTCGTCTTGTATTTATATGTGATGTCGGCCAACTCTTTGTTGGCCTTCTCTATCTTGCTGCCGAGACTTGCCTTGTAGGTTGTCAGTCGCTCAGCCACGGCTTCGTCGCCCAAGGCTATCATCTCTGTCGCGAGAATGGCCGCATTCATGGCTCCGTTCACGCTCACTGTAGCAACAGGGATACCCGGTGGCATCTGTACGATACTTAACAAGGCATCAAGACCGTCGAGCATTCCCTTAATAGGCACGCCGATAACGGGCAGTGTGGTCGATGCGGCTATCACTCCGGGCAAGGCGGCAGCCATTCCGGCACCTGCGATAATCACCTTCACACCGCGGTGCTTTGCACTTTTGGCAAACAGTTCTACTGCGTCGGGGGTACGATGTGCAGAGAGGGCGTTTACTTCAAAGGGGATATGTAACTCGTCGAGAAAGGCCATGGCCTTCTCCATCACGGGCAGATCGCTGGTGCTACCCATGATGATACTTACTAATGGTGTTGCTTCCATTTCTTTTCTTATGTTGTTAAATGTCATGTCTGCTTGTATCAATACTTGCCCGCTTATACTATCAATATCATGTAAAATGCGCTCAGCAGTCCCACCAAAAAGCCGGCAACGACCTGAAAGAGTGAATGCTGGCGCAGAATCATGCGACTCGTTCCCACCATTCCTGCGAGGATGATGACAATACAGAGCCACCAAACGGGGTTAAAAGAGAAGATGAGGGAGAACGAGATAAGGGCACCGGCTACACCGCCGATGGCTGCCGTATGGGTAGAAATCTTCCACCAAACGTTGATTAAAGCACAGACTACCTGAATGATGAGGGCTGCTACAAGGATGGAACTCATGAATCGCGGTATATGCAATACATTCATGAGGTAGAAACAAGCGAAGTAACAGAGGATGGAAATCACATACGGAACCATGCGACGTTCCTTGGCACCGATATCGAGAAGCGACCATCCCTGATATTTTCTGTATAAATGGATAAGGAGTGTTGGCAATAAGACGGTGAAAAGATATACCATGGCGACCACCAACAACTTATACGACCATGGTAACAGGGTGAGATAACTGAAAGAAAACAGTGCCGCCAGTCCTATCACAGGTAGATAAAAAGGAGTGGACACGATGCTCATTGCCCGAGCAGCCATCATGATGTTTATCTTTCTCATTGCATTATTCCCTCCGTAGTCTCGCCACCGGCACACCCAACTGTTCCCTATATTTGCTTACCGTGCGGCGGGCAATCGGGAATCCTTTGCGTTTCATTTCTTCTTTCAACTGGTCGTCGCTCATGGGTCGGTGCTTGTCTTCGCCGTCGATAATCTCTTTGAGTGCTATCTTCATTTTGCGGGTAGACAGTTCTTCTCCCGCTTCCGTGGTATAGCCGTCGGTAAAGAAGAAGCGTAAAGGAAATGTTCCCCACTTCGTTTGGGCATACTTGATATTGCTCACACGTGAGATAGTAGAGATGTCGAGACCCGTTTTGTCGGCAATATCCTTGAGCACCATAGGGCGTAAGTCTGCCTCATCGCCATCGATAAAGAACCGTTTCTGCCTGTCTATGATGGCCTGCATGGTGACCACCAATGTATGACGGCGTTGCTTTACGGCCTCGATAAAGCTCTTGGCTCTCTCCACCTTTTCCTTGGCATAGAGCAGAGCCTCTTTGTCTTGTCTGCTCATTGTCTTACGGTCGGTGTGGTAGGTCTTCAGCATTTCTCGGAACGAAGGCGAGACATAAAGTTCAGGAAGATGACCTTTGTTGAGCGAGAAAGACACCGTACCATCCTCATGGGTCTCAATAAGGAAGTCGGGGGTTATCTGCTGAACACTGCGTCCTTGCGTCTCGCCTAATGCTGCACCGGGCTTCGGATTCAGCCGCCGAAGCTCCTCTTGCAGCATTGTTACTTGCTTGTCTGTAAGACCGAACTGCCGGCCGATGGTGTCCCAATGTTTCTTGGTAAAGGCTTCGAAGTTATCGGTGATGACACGGCGCATCTGTTCTGTCAGGGGGGAAGGTTCTCGTCGGGCTATCTGCAACAGCAGACATTCCTGTAGAGAGCGCGCACCGATGCCAGCGGGGTCGAATGTTTGCAGGATATGGAGTACAGCCTCTATCTCTTTGGGGGTTGCATCTATGGCGTGATAAATGGCTAATTCATCGGAGATTGTCTCCGTTTCTTTACGTAACAGACCATCGTCATCAAGGGAACCGATGAGGTATTCCATGATTTCACGCTGACGTTCGGTAAGTTCCGTCTCACCCATCTGTTCCTTTAGTTTATCATAAAATGACGTGGTATCGCCATATACAATCTCTTCGTAATCGGCCGTCTGCCGGTCGTGCATGCCTGTTTCATATTCCGGCATGCGGTCGTCTATACCGATGTTAGACAAGGCATCGTCGAGTGCAGCCTCCCGCTCTTCGCGTTCGGTCATGGCATCATAGTCTTCGTTGCCCTCTCTGTCGCTGTCTGAAAGACCGGCACTCTCCTCGGGCTCACTCTCCGCCATGTCATCTGGCGAGCCTGCCTCTAAGGCAGGGTTATCATCCAATTCGGCCATGACGCTCTGCTCCAATTGTGTGAGCGGCATCTCCAGCAGCTTTATTTGCAACATTTGTTGCTGCGAAAGCCGCTGCACCTGCACTTGCTTCTGCGTCTGTTCCTGAGTTAGTTTCTGCGCCATGGTCGTTTCATGAGTTCTTTTCTCTCGTCTTGTCGGTTGCAAATATACAAAGAAAAGCAGGCGCAAGCAAAACTTTTCACGCTTTTTATTTGCCTTTGAAGAGCCTTGATAACCGTATGAAAAACACGTCTTTTTGACAAACTTTGGCCTTTAAAGCTCCAATGAGAGATAAAAATCATCTTATGACCAATTTGGGTTAAAACCTACCGAATGTTTGTCTATATGATATATAATGTGTAATTTAGTAGGCAGAAACGTTCATTTAAATAGCAAAAGCCATGAACAACCATCACTATTGTGTTATCTTGGCCGGCGGAAAAGGTCGCCGGCTGTGGCCTTGTAGCCGAGAGAAAATGCCAAAGCAGTTTATCGATTTCTTCGGAACGAACACCACATTGCTGCAACAAACCTATAGACGGATGGCAAACTTTATACCACCCGAAAACATTTACGTAAGTACGAATATCGTCTATGAGAATCTTGTGAGGGAACAACTCCCCGACATCACCCCTCAAAACGTGCTGGCCGAGCCCATCCATCGCAACACTGCACCAAGTGTAGCGTGGGCTGTTCACCGCATATTGCGATACGATGACAATGCCGACATCCTCGTTACTCCTTCCGATCAAGCTGTCTCCAAAGAGGATGTCTTTATCGACAATATGCTCACCGGTCTTCACTTCGTTGCCCAAAACGATGCGCTGCTCACTATGGGTGTCACCCCTACGCGTCCCGAACCCGGGTATGGCTATATACAATTAGGTGAGCCAACGGCCGTACCCCATCTTTTTAAAGTCAAAACTTTTACCGAGAAGCCCGACCGAAACTTCGCTGAGATGTTTATGAAGAGCGGCGAATTTTATTGGAATACAGGCCTCTTCTTGGCCAATGCACGCTATCTGCGCTCCTGCTTCCACAATGTGCTCCCTCCCGTATTAAGCACTCTCGATGAACAGAATCCTCATAACACCGTGGAAGAGGAAAATACTTACATGCACGATAACTTCTGCGTATATCCCAATCTCTCTATCGACTACGGCATACTCGAGAAGAGTGAAAACGTGTATGTATTGAAATGCGATTTCGGATGGGCTGACATCGGAACATGGCACGGCATCTATGAAATGATGAGCAAGAGTGGAGAAGATAACGTGGTCATAGACTCGGAGGCGATTTTGGAAGACTCTCACAACAACATTGTCAAACTACCGCATGGCAAACTCGCGGTTATCAATGGGCTGGATGGCTACATCGTGGCCGAAAAAGGCAATGTGCTCATTATTTGTAAGAAAGAGGATTCCTCGGCATTGATACGTAAATACGTGAATGAGGCACAACTCAAGTTGGGCGATGACTTCGTGTAGCCGTGAATATAAAAGAGGCGACAAGCCGGCAAATCTTACTCCTTCTGTCGCCCCTTCTTAGCTCCTTTGTATCAGCCACTTAACGCGTAAAAGGTAAAAGGATAGCTTTGAGCGTGTAAGAGCTATGCTTTTACGCGCTTAGAGCAATGCTTTGAGGCTGTAAAAGCTATGCTTTGACAAACCATAACTTTTGCATCGGAAAGGCAAGGGCTCTCTTTCCTTTGTGAAACGGCTCTTCCGGGACCTGCAAAAACCAAAACGGCCGGAAGTCTGTAGCTACACTTCATGCCGAGAAAGGGAAGAAATCAGATACTGAAAAAGATATAATAAGAAAGCATTTATTTTGCGTTTCACGCCTTTTCGCGTACCTTTGCAGGCAAAATAGGCGTGAATGAAGAAACTTTTTATTGAGACCTACGGCTGCCAGATGAATGTGGCAGACAGCGAGGTCGTGGCATCCGTCATGCAGATGGCAGGCTATGAGATGTGCGAATCCATAGAAGAAGCGGATGCAGTGTTCCTCAATACTTGTTCGGTTCGTGAGAATGCGGAGAATAAAATCTATCATCGGCTGGAGGCATTGCATGCCAAAAGCACGAAGAAACATCGTGTGATATTAGGCGTTTTGGGATGTATGGCCGAACGAGTGAGAGACGATCTCATCGAGAATCACCACGCCGACCTTGTTGCAGGACCAGATTCTTACCTCAATTTGCCCGACTTGATAGCACAAGCGGAGCTGGGACAAAAAGCCATCAACATAGAACTTTCAAAGACGGAGACCTATCGCGACATCGTGCCCCAGCGCATCATGGGCAATCATATCAGTGGTTTTGTGAGCATCATGCGGGGCTGCGACAACTTCTGTCACTACTGTATCGTGCCTTATACCAGAGGTCGGGAACGGTCGAGAGATATAGAAAGCATCGTGAAAGAAGTGCACGACTTGCAGGAAAAAGGCTTTAAAGAGATTACACTGTTAGGGCAGAACGTGAACTCTTACCGTTTTCAACCAGCCGATGGCTCACCGGAGATAGGATTTCCGCAGCTCCTTCGCCACGTGGCACGTGCTTTTCCGAAGATGAGAGTGAGGTTTAGCACACCTCATCCGAAAGACATGAGCGACGAAACACTTCACGTCATAGCCGAAGAACCCAACCTCTGCAACCATATACACCTGCCCGTGCAAAGCGGAAGCAACAAGGTGTTGAAACTCATGAACAGGCGTTATACCGCGGAATGGTATAGAGACAGGGTGGCAGCCGTTAGGCGGATTATCCCCGATTGCGGCCTTTCTACCGACATCTTCGTGGGTTACCACGGTGAGGAAGAGGAAGACCACCGGCAATCTCTCGCACTGATGGAGGAGATAGTCTACGACTCTGCTTTCATGTTTAAGTACAGCGAACGGCCGGGTACCTATGCCTCAAAACATCTGCCCGACAACGTTCCGGAAGAAATAAAACTGCGTCGGCTCGCCGAGATGATAGACTTGCAGACACGCATGTCGGCCGTTGCCAACAAGAAAGACGAGGGAAAAGTGTTTGAAGTCTTAGTGGAAAACTTCAGCAAGCGCAGCCGTCAGCAACTTTGCGGACGCACCCAACAAAACAAAATGGTGGTGTTCGACAAAAGAAACCATCATATCGGCGAGTTCCTGAACGTGAAAATTACCGGCAGCACAAGTGCTACACTGCTCGGAGAAGTCGTGGAATAAAACGGGAACCCCTATTTCCCAAAGGCTAAATTTGGTACTCTGACAGATTTATTTTATATTTGCGACGACTACAAAACAAGAACAGCTCGATGATGGAAACGCCCCCCATAGCAACAAAAGCTGAAGAACGCTTATTCGATAGCATGGCGAGGATATGGGGAAACGCCTCGAATGTCTACTTCATGGAACCCCCGATACGGGATGGGAGAAGACGTAATTGGGTGTAAAAGATTGAAAACGGGGCGAAAAGACCCTAAAGATGAAACCATAGATGAAAGAATTTCTACAAGTACTTCGACGATTCGTACCACCCTATAAGCGGTATCTCCTATTGACAGTGCTGTTCAATATACTGTCCGCAGTTCTCAATATATTCTCTTTTGCCGCAATTATTCCCATCTTGCAGATACTCTTCAAAACCGGAGAAGGCATGCAGGCAACAGCTCTGATGCCCTGGGATTGGAACAATCTGAAGACCGTTGTCAGCAACAACGCCGACTTCTACGTGCACCAAATGATAGGCCAGATGGGACAAACCACTACCCTGCTTGTCATCGGACTTGTGCTGGCTTTCATGACTTTCTTAAAGACAGCCTCTTATTTCCTTTCCTCTGCTGCCATCATACCTATCCGGACAGGTATTGTAAGAGATATTCGCAACCAATTATACCGCAAGATTACGTCGCTGTCGTTAGGCTTTTTCTCCGAAGAACGTAAGGGTGACATCATTGCAAGGATGAGTGGCGACGTGCAGGAGATAGAGAGTTCCATCATGTCTTCTTTGGATATGCTCTTCAAAAACCCTGTGCTCATCATCGCCTATTTCATCACATTGGTCATCATCAGTTGGCAACTCACCCTCTTTACCCTTGTTTTTGTGCCCTTGTTCGGTTGGTTCATGGGGTTCGTAGGTCGCAAATTGAAACAAAACAGCATGAAAGCACAGGCTTTATGGAGCGATACCATGAGCCAAGTAGAAGAGACTTTAGGCGGTCTTCGCATAATTAAAGCCTTTTGCGCGGAAAGGAAGATGAACGAGCGATTCGACCGAATCAACAGCGAATACAGAGATAATGTGAGGCGAGTGAATACCCGTCAACAGATGGCACACCCCATGAGTGAGTTTCTCGGCACAGTGATGATTGTCATCGTGCTTTGGTTTGGCGGCTCATTGGTGCTCAACAATTCCACGCTCTCTGGTCCAACATTCATTTATTACTTAGTGATTCTCTACAGTATCATCAACCCTTTAAAAGAGTTTTCTAAGGCCGGATACAATATTCCCAAAGGTTTGGCCTCGATGGAGCGTGTCGATAAGATCCTGCTGGCAGAGAATGAAATCAAAGACCCCATACATCCCAAACCCTTGGAAGGCTTCCGACATCGCATAGAATTCCGTCATGTATCCTTTAAATACGACCGTACATGGGTGTTGAAAGACATCAATCTCACCATTGAAAAAGGCCAGACGGTAGCACTTGTGGGACAGAGCGGCAGCGGAAAGAGCACCTTGGTAGACCTGATTCCTCGCTATTACGACATTCAAGAGGGAGAGATTCTCATCGACGGGGTGAATATCAAAGATGTGAAAGTCCACGACTTGCGCGCTCTTATCGGCAATGTAAACCAAGAAGCCATACTTTTCAACGACTCATTCTACAACAATATCAGCTTCGGAGTTGAGACCACAACCCGCGAAGAGGTAGAGAAAGCCGCAAAGATAGCCAACGCCCACAACTTCATTACACAGACCGAAGAGGGCTATGACACAGGTATCGGCGATAGAGGAGGCAGACTTTCGGGTGGACAAAGGCAGCGTATCAGCATTGCAAGAGCCATTTTAAAGAATCCCCCCATACTTATCTTAGACGAAGCGACCTCTGCGCTCGATACCGAAAGCGAGCGATTGGTGCAAGATGCCTTAGAGCGGCTCATGAAAACGCGCACCACTATCGCCATTGCCCATAGGCTTTCGACCATTAAGAATGCAGATGAGATATGCGTCATGCATGAAGGTCGCATCGTGGAACGTGGTACCCATGAGTCTTTGATGGCAGCAGACGGCTATTACAAGAAGCTGCACGACATGCAGACCTGATACCTTTTGCGATGATGTATTACCTCGTTTATACGTTCTTCTACCTCGTTTCGCTCCTTCCGCTGCGAGTTCTTTACGTCTTATCAGACGTGGGATACCTCATCTTATATCATCTTTTGAAATATCGCCGCACCATTGTAAGGCGCAATCTGCTCAACTCTTTCCCCGAAAAGGGCGAGCAGGAGAGGCGCGAAATAGAACGTAAGTTCTACCGATGGTTCAGCGATTACTTTGTAGAAGCTGTGAAGTTGCTGTCCATTTCCAAGCGACAACTGAAGAAACGCTTCTCTATTATCAATTCCGAAGACATCGAAGCCTGCTTCCAAGACGGTCAATCCGTGGCTGCCATCTTAGGTCATTACTGCAATTGGGAGTGGCTTTCGTGTGTGGGAATAGACCTGCCGCCCCACCGGAAGATGGGACTTGTCTACAAACCGCTGGACAGCGACCTGTTCGACCGCCTCTTCCGAGACATCCGTTCCTGTGTAGGCGGCGTACCGGTGCCAAGGAAAGAAATCCTCAGATATCTCTTCCGATATCGCAAAGAGGGAGTGATGAGCATCTTCGGCTATATCTCCGACCAGACACCACGTTGGGAAAACATTCATCTTTGGCTGACTTTCATGAATCAGGAAACACCTGTTTTCACCGGCGCAGAGCGCATTATGTGTAAGATGAACAATGCTGTCTACTACGTGGAGATGAGCCGTCCGCGCCGCGGATACTACACTTGCACCTATCATCTCATTACAAAAGACCCGCGTTCGCTGCCCGAGCACGAGATTACACGACGCTTTTTCCAAATGTTAGAACAAACCATACGCCGGCAACCGCAGTTCTATCTCTGGACGCATAACCGCTGGAAACGCACGCACGAGCAGTTTAATAAGGAGTTCAAAGTGGTGCATGGAAAGGTGTTTCATAAGGAAGTGAACGACGAAAAGCCCGCTACCGATGCAGAAAGTCTTGCTTAACGCCCCGTTCGAGTCGCTCCGCTCCTACATTGAGAGCCTTCCTTCTCGCTTTGAAAGCGAAGGAACCTATATTTACGGTGGGCGCAGAAACCTCATCAAATCTTTTGTTGCACCTGATGGAACGGAACTGAATGTGAAGCGATTCCACAGTCCCAAGGGGTTGAATCGTCTCGTCTATTCCCTGGGTTGGCGATGTCCGAAAGGCTTGCGTGCCTTCCGTTACCCCTCTCTTCTTCTGCCCAAAGGCATTGAGACGCCTGCTTCCGTGGCCTATATCGAGAGCCGTCATGCCGGTATGCTCGGCCTTTCTTACTTTGTGAGCATACAGTGTAAGTATCCGAATCTACTGTATGAGGTGGGACAACATCCCGAATCCGACTACGATGCCTTAGCCCGCGCATTGGGCAAGTTCACCGCCCACATGCACGATGCCCGCGTGTTGCACCTCGATTACTCGCCGGGCAACATCTTATGGACGTGTGATGAGGACGGCTGTTACCGTTTTTCCATTATCGATATCAACCGTATGTACTTCGGAAAAGTGAGCCTCCGCCGTGGTGCCGACAATTTCCGCCGCCTTTGGGGCAGCATTTGCTTCTTCAAAACGCTGCTCACAACCTATGCCGAAGCCCGCGGATTAGATGTGGAAAAGACTGTGGAAAGGGGCTTACAGACCCGCTACCGCTTTTGGAAACGATACAGCAAGAAGTACGATATCTCTTTTCCTTTAGAACTTTAAGTCCTTTTTTTACCCCAAATCGGTCAGCGTTTGTTGCGCCGTAACAAACGCTTTGCGCACAAACCGGCCTTCTCCTAAAAGTTTGGAGAAGGCTTTTGCATTCGCTTTCAGTGTGTTGTATTCCTCCGAAGTCATCGTTCTGAACACTTCGTCGAGTTCTTTCAGTGACCCGACACTCACCCCCAACCCTTTAGACTCTATAAAAGGAGCTATCGCGGCCTTGTTCCAAATAATGACAGGTACGCCCGCCCGCAGATAAAGAGATGTCTTATGCGGGTTGTTGATTTTAAGATACGACCCCCAATCGCCGTCACATTCGTCAATGGAATTGCCGTCCCAAACCAATCCGAAGTCTGCTTCGGCCTCAGCGATAAGCTGGTCTTCCGGCAAACTTCCTGCATATTTTAACTTCGGGTTGCGCTTTCCCTCCTCGTCGAAGCCATGACCATAGAGCGTCATCTCCCACTCATTCATCACACCCTGCAAAGCGTAGAGGAATCCATTACGCCACTTTTTCAGGTTGCTGGCATAGAAAACGCGCCGCGGCACGTGAGGAGTATCATAGTCTTTAGGCTCTGTCTGCACGATGAAATCGAAGATTCCGAGCGAACAGATATGCCCTTTGAATCCTTTTTCTATGAGATACTGTTTCATCGTATCATTGTGAGCAATCAGGAAATCGGTCTTTTTCAGGCGGTTGTTTTCCTGCTCTGGCGTGAGCTTATGCCTGCGGAAAGCCCCTAAATCGTGAATAATGGTGGCCACATAAGCCCCTTTCCAATGGGCAAAGGTGCACGCCATGTAGTAGAACTTCTTCATAGGATACTGCAAACACAGCGTGTCACCGCGCTTCACGGTGGTCAGAATGCGTATCACCCCTGTGAGTTTCGTGATGAAACGCGAAACGGGATGCACGCTTTTCGACTGCGGTGTGAGGTTTGTATAACCCAAATCGCGAAATACCCGGTCTACATCCTGCCGCGCCTTATTGTGGTTGATTACCTCTATGTAATAGTTCATAACATGCTGTTTCGATGTGTTTTACCTTTGAAAGGCCACTCCGTTTCTATTCTTTTCCCTGCTTTTCCGACGCTTCAGCTTCTCTTGCTGCACTCTCCGGCTGAAGGAAGTCAGACAATCCGTAGTCTGTTCTCACCACATTTCCTGCCTCATGCAGGTCGTAGATGTCGTGGTTTTTCGTGTCGATATGCTTCGTGGCATGCTCGGGGTGATAGATATGATATTCTATGGCTTTGAATTTCACGAATCGTTTCTTCACGCCCAATCGTTTCAAACGTGCCGAAAGGTCGATGTCTTCAGTGCCATATCCCACCATTCTGTTATCGTATCCGTTCACAGCATAGAGGTCATCGCGCCAGAAAGACATGTTGCAACCGCGTACCATGCCATCCTTCTTATAATTGTAAAACAAGGGAGTAAGCCACGGAAGTCTGATGACATTGGGTTTGCGGGTAAGTCCGCGGGTGAAGAGATGGGGAATAAAAGCGGGCAGTTTCACAATTCTGTCGGTCAGTTTCTTCGTCAGTTTCCCACGACTTCCATTGAGGAAATAACCGCGTCGCGCCTCTTTCACGTGGTCTTCTACGAAGTGTCGTTCCATGATAATATCGCCATCAATCTGTACGACGTAGTCGCTTGTGCAAGCGGCAAAGGCTCTGTTCATAATCATCGCCCGCCTGAAGCCTTTATCTTCGTGCCATACGTGCTTGATGGGAAGACGGTCTTGAAAGCTCTCCACCATGCGTTTTGTCTCTTGGGTAGAACCGTCATCGGCCACAATCACCTCGTTGGGCATGAGCGTCTGTTGGGTAATGCTGTACAAAGACAGGCGAAGCACGTTGGGGTTGTTATACGTACAGAGAACCACTGCTACTGTTGGTTTCATAGAAAAGCGTGTTGTTTTGGTTTCCAAATAGGCTGTTTAAATATCGGACGGGCTGCCGATACAGCAGGCCATGCCCTTTTACGGCTGTAAAGATACTACATTTACGGCGAATACCGTCTATCTTTCACAAAAGATATCATCAACTTTCTTACAAAAGGGGCTAAGCTGTTTCCTTTTCGCAACCTGCCGATAATCGTTTGGGGGTAAAGCCACTATCGGGCAGTATCTGCGCTTACAGACCGGTGGCACCCCGCTATTGCGAGATAGGTCGTAAGTGCTTGAACAATAGAAGGTTAGCAAGTCTGTTGAGAAAGCTATGCTTTGACGTTGTAAAAGGATAGCTTTCATAGCGTTGAAGCATAGCTCTGAGCGTGTGGAAGCATAGCTTTTAGGAAACAGGAGCAGAATGGTTGCCGGATGGGGGCTTGCCGGAAGACTTTCGGAAAGGGAGAGACTGCCGGTTATCGGGCATCTGTTTGTCGGGTTCTCACTTGCTTGGTCAGTTGCAGGATGTCGCGATAGTGCAGGGCGTTGAGGCCTGTTGCCGTCTTTAGTTGCGAGCGGGCATAGTTGTCTATTTAGTCGAGTTGCTGCAAAGCGTAGAGCCGTGCATCGCTCCGATATGCTTTTGCGCCTGCACCGGTGCGTTCTTTCTCTGAAGGATGGAGCAGCTTGTCGAGGTTGGCAATATAGTTGCGTTGGAGTGCCCGGCGGCTTTTATTGACCAATTCAGCAGGCGATGAGAGCGGTTTCCATACGGCATGGAAGAGGTCTTGCATATAGTCGTCGAGGCGATAGGCCTCCGGAGAGGCCAACGAGGCATTGTTGATGCTGTTGAGCAGAGAAGCAGCCATGAGTGTGGAGAGTGCCGTTTCCTGCTTCGTTTGTATGTCGTTGGCGGCATCGGTGCCTGTCATTGATGTGATTTCATCGGGATAAAGCCACACGGGAGCTGTGAAGAGTTGGCGGGAAAGGTAATCCATGGCTGCGCGGGAGCGTGCTGCGGGTATCTGCTCAAAGGGCTTCCGGCCGGGCATATTATTGATATAACGTCCGCCGAGGTTCTTTATCACGTGGTTGTTGTATCTGTTGTACTGTTTGATAACGGCCAGATACATCTCTCGGAGGTCGGTGTGGCGTCCGTCGGTCTGCTGCGTCCATTGAGGCAGACCTTTGATAACGCGTTTCAGATTCTTAATGCCGTAGTCGCTCGCTTTCACGTTGTCGTCGCCAAGGTCTTCGGTCTGTGCACGTGGGTCTTCGTTTCTGCCCTCACCGCCGAACCACAGTCGCGGGTTGGCAGCTAAGGTGCGGGTGGTTTCTTCGCGCAGTTTCTCTTTCTCCTCGTATTCGTCTTTAAACTCCGGACGGTAGCTGTAGCCCCATCGTATCGCCCATTTGTCGTAGTCGTTGATGCGGGGAAACAGTCCGCGCTCCGTGATTCCGTCTTCCGGTTGGGCAACGTAGTTGAAGCGGGCGTAATCCATGATGGAAGCCGTATGTCCATTGGCTTCCACCCATGCCTTATCTCTGAGCTTTTCAACGGGCGTAGCGTAACTTGCTCCCATGTTGTGACGAAGTCCTAAGGAGTGGCCTACCTCGTGGGAAGAGACAAAGCGTATCAACTCGCCCATCAGCTTTTCGTCGAACTGCATCTTACGTGCACGTGGGTCAAGCGGTGCACATTGCACCATATACCATTTGGTAAGAAGGTTCATTACGTTATGATACCAACCGATATGGCTCTCTATGATTTCGCCGCTACGTGGGTCTACGATGCGTGGCCCGTAAGCGTTTTCGGTTTCCGAAGGCAGATAACGAAGCACGGAAAAGCGGGCATCATCCATGCTAAAGCCCGATTGAGGGTTCCATTCCTTAGCGATGATGGCATTTTTGAAGCCTGCTGATTCAAAAGCAACATTCCAATCGTTCACTCCTTGCATGAGATAAGGCACCCATTGCTTAGGGGTGGCGGGGTCGATGTAGTAAACAATGGGCTTCACAGGTTCTACCAATTCGCCTTTCAGGTAACGTTTGAGGTCTTTGGGAACAAGCCGATAACGCGAAACGAACGACTCCCGTTCGGTCTTGTGCTGGTCGTCTGTGAAGTGGGTAAAGCGATTGATGAAGTAGCCCACTCGCTCATCCCATAGTCGTTTGCGCATAGGTACATCGGGAAGCATCACGATAGATGTGTTCAGGCCTAAGGTAATCGACCCTGTACGCGAAGCAGCTACTCGCCCCGCGTTTACGTTGTAGGTGCGCGTAGTTGCGATTTCGGTATTGATGGGATAGGTTTTTATGGTGTCGATAAACGTCCGGTCTTCCGCCAAAGTTCCGAGTTTGAGCTTTGATGCGGCAGTCTTTGGGATGCTGAGGAGGTTGTTGTCTTTCTTGAAAAGCGGGGTTACGTCAATCAGTTGGGCATGGGTTTTCTTGTTACGGCCGATGATTTTAAATGCGGCAGCAATGGGATCGGCAGACGAGAACTTAAGCGTTGTGGCAATGCGGCTATGCTCGTCGGCCTCCTGCGATAACACATAAGCACGCAACAGCATCGTCTTGGGGTCGCGTTGCTCAAAGTATAAAGTGCAACGGCTCACCTCTTCGCCGCTGAAAACTCCGAAGTTCTGGGGCACAAAAGCGTATCTTGTCACGGCGAGAAGCATCTTTCCTACCATGGAGTCGGGTATTTCAAAGTACCATTTGTCTTCTATGTGGCGCACGGTAAACATGCCTTGCTGCATACTTCCTCCCTTTTTGAGGAGCATTTCGTAGTCGGATGTTTTCTTTTTGGCCGCCTCCTTCTTCTTGTTTTCTTTGGGTTCGCCCGCCTTTTCGGTGTTTTCCACGCGGGTGGAGTCGTCGGGCAATACTTCTTTTGCTTGTATATGAAAGCTGCAACAGACGGCTAAGAGGACTAAAAGGGTGGTTTTCTTGATGTTCATCTCTTCGTGATTTGACTTGCAAAAGTAGGAAATAAAAGCGGAATAACGGAGCTTTGAAGATGGCATTTAATGATTTTTGAAGGAATGGACATGCCCTTTGTCAGGGTTACAGCCCTGTGTCGATACCGCAGAAAACAATGAAGCCTCGGAACAAAACAGATGTTCCGAGGCTTCGTCTATCGTGTTTGACGGAATATTGACTACGTGTTTGCCGTCTTATTCCACAGTAACGCTCTTGGCCAAGTTGCGCGGTTGGTCTACATTCAGTCCTTTCTGGACGGCTACATGATAAGCTAACAACTGTAACGGGATAACGCTTAACAGTGGCGCAATGCAGGGTAACGTCTGTGGAATCTCAATGACATCACTTGCTATCTTGCGTACTTGCTCGTCGCCTCTTGTCACGATGGAGATAATATGTCCACCACGAGCCTTTACTTCCTGCATGTTGCTGATGATTTTGTTATGTATTTGGTGGTGGGTAGCTACGAAAAGTACGGGCAAATCAGTATCTACCAAGGCGATAGGGCCGTGCTTCATCTCCGCAGCAGGATAGCCTTCGGCGTGGATATAGCTGATTTCCTTGAGCTTCAAAGCACCTTCCAAGGCCACGGGATAGTTCCATCCACGACCTAAATACAGGAAGTTATGAGCATAGGTGAAGGTGCGCGACATCGTTTCTATATAGTCATTAGACTTTAATGTCTCTTCTATTTTCTCAGGAACTCTGCCCAATTCCTGTATGATTTCTCTGTATTCGTTTTCCTCAATGGTGCCTTTCTCGTGTGCCAAGGCCAGCGCAAACATGGTAAGCACTGTGAGTTGGCCGGTAAAAGCCTTAGTGGAAGCCACGCCAATCTCGGGTCCTACGTGGATGTAAGTTCCCGTATCGGTGTTTCGGGCAATACTACTTCCCACAGCATTCACTATCCCATAGACGAATGCCCCTTGTTCCCGAGCCAATTGTATAGCAGCCAACGTGTCGGCAGTTTCACCACTTTGCGAGATTGCAATTACCACATCAGACTTGAAAATGACCGGATTGCGGTATCGGAACTCACTTGCGTACTCCACGGAGACGGGCACCCGACAGAAGTTCTCTATGAGTTGTTTGCCTATAAGGCCTGCATGCCAACTCGTACCGCAGGCTACTATGATGATGCGACTTGCTGCCATGAGACGCTCTCTGTTGTTTACCATCGCACTGAGTACTATCTTGTGCTCATCGGTCAGTAAGCGACCACGCATACAATCCTTAAGACAGTTCGGTTGGTCGAATATCTCTTTGAGCATGAAATGGGGGAAACCGCCCTTGTCGAGCATATCCATGTCGAGCTCCACTTTCTGCACTTCCACGTCGATATGGTTGTTTTCAAGGTTGCAGAGTTCCAAGTCTTTGCCTCGTTCGATAACTGCAATCTCCTCATCGTTGAGGTAGACAACGTTCTTCGTATAGCCTGCAATGGGTGTTGCGTCACTGGCTACGTAGAATTCGTTGTTGTTTTCGCCGATGCCAATCACCATCGGACTGCCTTTTCGGGCAGCTACGAGCTGATTGGGGTTGCGGTTGTCGATGACAAGAATTGCATAAGCACCGATTACTTTGTTAAGGGCGAGACGCACGGCAGTGCTCAAATCGACATTATTCTTTTGCTGTGTGTACTCAATAAGCTGTACAAGCACTTCTGTATCGGTTTCGCTTTTAAAGTTGAAACCTTTCCCCTCAAGTTGATTGCGTAGTGTGGCGTAATTCTCGATGATGCCGTTGTGGACAATGGAAAGATTGCCGCTTTCCGATTGATGGGGATGTGCATTGATGACGGAGGGTACCCCGTGGGTCGCCCAACGTGTGTGAGCGATGCCTAAAGTGCCGCTGATGTCTTTCCCCTCAACGGCTCTTTCCAAGTCTTCCACTTTGCCTTTGGCCTTATATATATTCATGGCATGGGTATCGCTGATGAGCGATATGCCTGCGCTGTCATAGCCCCGATACTCCAGCCGGTGAAGTCCGCCGATAAGAATGGGGTATGCTTGCTTTGTTCCAATATAGCCTACAATTCCACACATATTGTTGTTTCCTTTTCTTTATGTTTGATTTGATGTCATGTTCTCCATGAAAGGAGCGTATGCAAATTTATATTTTTTATTTTAGAACACAAAAAAATGCCCTTCAAAAAGCGAGCCGACATCATCTTCCGACTGTGCTGCTACTCGTTCAGGAAGCATCCGTGTTATGTTTTATCCAATACTTTTCTGAGATAGATGAAAGTCTTTCCTGTTTCTATATGGCTCTTTTCGGCCAATAATTTCAATGTCTTGTACGCGGAATGGCTGTGGTTCAATCGTCTTACAGTGATGTAGAAACCTGTTGTATTGAAGAATCCGATGAGGCAAACCACGAAGAGTTGCACCGTGGGAGAGCCTCCTAATTGATACGAAAGCAACCAACATGCCACATTGAGAAGGTTCAACAGATTCACGAAAAAGGCCGTTCCCACATGCGAGAAGCCGATTTCAATAAACAGATGATGCAGGTGTGTCTTGTCAGGATGAAAGGGGGAATTGCCTTTCAGCATGCGTGTGGTCATCACGCGCAAAGTGTCGAACACCGGAATAGACAGTACTGATAAGGTGAAAGCTACTACGCCCATGTTCGGATAGTTATAGGCCACGCGCGAATGGGTATCCAATATATGGAAGATGAATATGCTCAGAATAGTTCCCATCATGAGTGTTCCACTGTCGCCGATAAACATTTTTGATGTTTTACCAAAGACATTGTGCAAGAAAAAGGGAATGAGCGACCCCACAGAGAGCATGGCCATCACCGTCATACTTCCGTCTCCGGAGGTTACAAAGGCAAAGCCAAAGATGGCGCAGGCCAATATGCAAAAGCCCGACGACAAGCCATCTACTCCATCTATCATATTGATGGCGTTGATAATGCCGGTTCCCGATACGATGGAAATGGGTATGGCAACATATACGGGCAGCTCATATAGCCCTAAAGCGCCATGGAAATTGTCCAAGCTATATCGGCTCATATACATCAGAAAGCCGATGATGAGCACCTCGGTGCATAGCCTTAACGTGGCACTAAGCCCCATGATGTCGTCCATCGTTCCCATATACATCATGATAGTGATAGCTACGATGGTAGGAAAGAGGGCATAGCTATCGAAGAACACACTGGTAACGCCGGCTCCGACCACAATTCCCCAGAACACGGCGATACCTCCCAACACGGGGATAGGATTCTTTTGCAGTTTCCGGGCGTTAGGATTATCCACTAAATTCTTGTTGATAGCCAACCTCACAATGGCCGGATGAATGAGATAAACCAATATCATCGACCCGAGAAAGGGGATGATGAGACCGCCGACAAGTATTCTTAAATTCATAGATTGATAACTCTTTTATCTTTTTTTCCAAAACTGTGTGCGATGTAAACCATCTTTTATAAAGTTCGGAACATCGTAAAGTGCTTCTTCGGGAAACATGGTTACGTTTCTGAACTTCATCTTCAAATGCCCTGTAAGGGCTTTCCATCTCCTTAAAAGATAATACTTCGATTGGCTTTTTGTACGCTTATCATGCTGTCCGAAGTTACCGGAGTCGAGGATATACCGCAGTACTTTCCGGCTTTCTGCCGTGTATTTTCCTTTCCGGTACAGAGGCATCGCTTCTTCGGGGCAGCCCAACAGCTCTACCGCCATTGTGGCAAAGACGCGCCAAATCTTGCCTAATCCGAGCTTTTCGATGTCTTTTTCCAATGCGGAAAGGTCTATCTCGTCTCTTTTTACGTAAAGGAATCGCATCCAATCGCTCACTTGCCGAAGGCCGATACCTCCCCCGAAATAGTGTCGTACGGTATGTATCAGGATAAAGATGGCATCGAAGCAGACCGGAGGAATTGCTATCTGTCCACCGGCTATTTCTATTGTATTATCGTAAGGGTTGCCTGTTATATTGTGTAACCAACCGTTAAAATTCTTATCTAACTTGCGATTGATGCGCAAAACAATCTTTCCGTGCAGTTCGATGACGATGTTTTGGTACTCGAAAGCGGCGTGTAACGAGTCGGGTTGCAGTTCTTCCGTTCGTCGGAATGTCTGCGAGAAGAGGTCGTAGGCTCGGTAGAACTGTTGTAAATTGGGAAAGAAGAGGTCGATGTCGCCCGACTGCCGCAGTTCAGGTGCAGGATAATGACAAGCCAATCCTTGCCCTTTCAGCAACCAAGTTCTGATGCCTTCTGCTTTGAGTAGCGAGAAGAGTTGGGGTAAGAGCCGGTTCATGGCTTCATTGGCTCTCTGTACCGACAGCACCGAACCGATGAGTTGTAGCCGTAGGTCATGAGGCACGAGGTCTTTCGGCAGGTGTGATAAGGCATCAGCCGTACAGGCTATAGCCGTCTGCTGTCTGGCTATCTCAACGATGTGCGACCAATCTGTGACTTCCGAAGCAAACAGTTCGTCTTTCAAAGGCGTACCCCAAAGGCTGCTTTTGTAAAGCTCTAAAAATTGTATCTCTGTGTGATTCAACTTTTTCATGTGGCTGCTTTTGCTACGGGAGTTTGCTTTCGGTGCGTCGGTTGCTAAAAAATGACAGACAGGAAAAGGTCGATGACGGACTATTTCTTTCTCAAAAAATGCTGATAAATCCATGTTCTCAGCACATTAGGCATGAGGAACTGTACGGCCGACCTTACTGCATAGTTGTATAAAAGACGAGGAAGCGTGATGACACCTTCCTTATACATGAAATGAAACATCTTGATTTGGCTCTTCATATACTTGATTCCACCGCGACGGGCATATTGGTCTCTGCCGGCGCGCACATTGACAACAACGTCCGGAATGTTTCTGAACACGCAACCGCCCTTTATCATCCGTGCCCACAGATAGTAGTCCTCTTGATGATAAAAAGGTTGATAGTTGCCTACGCGCAGCAGCTCCGACTTCTTGAAAATCACGGTTACATGGTTTACACCACAACGGGAACGCATGAATTTCTTAATCTTTGCATCGGTCAACGGTAATAGGCGACGTCCTGTGATGTTGTCTGGTGTATCGACAAACTCCGTTATCATGCCCCCTACAATCGAGAGGGATGGGTCTTCACGGAAACATTTCATCTGCTTCTCAAAGCGTTCCGGCAGCGAAATATCATCGCTATCCATACGCGCAATGTAGTCGTAACGGGCGTTTTCCACAGCTATTCTGAGTGCTTCGCCAAGTCCTGCATTCTTCTCTTGATAGAGAGGACGTAGCTGGGGGAATCGTTTGCGGGTGTGTTCGATGACCTCGCGCAGGGCATCGGGTATGGGACCGTCGGCCACCAATACGATTTCGTCGGGTACGCAGGTTTGCTTGATAATGCTGTCGAGTGCCGTCTGCACGTATTCGGGGTTATCGTTTTTATAGACCGACATGGCCACCGAGAATTTCAGTTTGTCCATATATGCTGTTTGATGCTTTCAGATGGGGGTTATCGTGCTATGGAGCGGAGTGTTTTGAAGTTCGTTTTCTACGGTTGGTCACCCGTTTTTGGGCTCATGGGGCTTCAGTCATCTGTCGCTTTGTTGTATCACATTGATAACAAGCAAGTTATCTTCAATATTGAAAAAGCATAGCTTTTGCGTTATGAAAGGATAGCTTTTAGCGTGTAAAAGCTATCTTTCTACCCGTTAAAAGCATAGCTTTTGTTTTGCCATACCTTTCATCCGCTTTTTCGTGGTGATGGAGATACCTGTCTGCCGGCTTTGCTTTAGCCATAAAAAAGATAAAGAGGTGAGAGATGTGAAGAGAGCAAACGGGATGTTTCAGATGATTTTTAAACCGTTATAGGTTGAAGGGCGTTTACTCCAATATCATTGTATCGCACTTTCAGCGCTCTGTTTGTGGGTGGTCTTTTACCCAGCGCTTCGCACTGGGCTTATATCTTTCGCACTTTCAGTGCTCTATTTGTGGGTGGTCTTTTACCCAGCGCTTCGTACCGGACTTATATGTATCGCACTTTCAGTGCTTTGTTTGTGGGTGGTCTTTTACCCAGCGCTTCGCACTGGGCTTATATCTTTCGCAC
>ERZ772960.546-NODE-546-length-33525-cov-12.247744_pt1 | contig 33525 bp, 17 predicted proteins | sample MGYA00580678_ERZ772960 | MGnify/ENA primary metagenome ERZ772960 (study PRJEB29015, sample SAMEA2737930) | human oral metagenome | biome: human oral; feature: human-associated habitat; material: dental | place: China | collected 2059 ... | reverse complement strand
CCTCGTTGGCTGCAATATCGGTCGGCGTCCCCTGTGCGACGATGCGGCCGCCCTCCATGCCGCCGCCCGGTCCCATATCGATGACCCAGTCGGCGCAACGGATCAGGTCCAGGTCGTGCTCGATGACGAGGACGCTCGCTCCCCGCTCGATGAGGTGCTGGAGCACATCGAGGAGGACCTGCACGTCGTCCGGATGCAGGCCGATGGTCGGCTCGTCGAAGACGAACAGCGTCCCGTCTTGGCGCCGTCCCATCTCCGAGGCCAACTTGAGTCTCTGCGCCTCGCCGCCGGACAGGGCGGGAGTGGCCTCCCCCAGCGTCAGGTATCCCAGGCCGAGGTCGGCCAGGGTCTCGAGGAGGGCGCCCGCTTTCTTTAGCCCACGCACGGCCGCCCTTGCCTCGTCCACGCTCATCGCCATGATGTCGGGCAGGCTCAACCCATCGCGGCGGATCTGCGACGCCTGCGCGCCGTAGCGGCTCCCCCGGCAATCTGTGCACTCAATGTCCACGTCGGGCAAAAATTGCACATCCAGCGTGATCTGCCCGGTCCCGTCGCACGTGGGGCATCGAAGCGAACCCGTGTTGTACGAGAAGGCACCGGGCTTCAACCCGGCCGCCTGCGCCTCCTCGGTACGCGCAAACGCCCGGCGCAGCTCATCCAGGACACCGGAGTACGTGGCCACGGTCGAGCGCACGTTCACTCCGATCGGCGTCGCATCAATGAGGTTGACCCGCGACAGACCGCCAGCATCCACGTCGCGCACGTGCGCGGGCAGCGACTCGCCCGCCAAGCGCGCACGCAGCGCGGGAACTAGCGACTCAAGGACGAGTGTCGTCTTACCCGACCCACTGACGCCCGTGACGGCCGTCAGCGAGCCGATGGGAATGTCCACACTCAGGGGCCGCACCGTGTGTATCTGCGACGTGTCTAGGTGAATCGCTCCGCGCCCGTCGACGTCCGCGCCATGATCCGACTCCCCCGCTGCACGCTCAACCCGATGCACCCCAGCCATGTACGGGCCGATGCGGGACGCGGGGGCGTGGGAGGCCTCGTTGATGGGGCCCTGGAAGATGACGCGACCACCGTCCGCTCCCGCTCCGGGTCCGATCTCGATGAGGTGGCCGGCGGCCCCCAGGACCCGCGTGTCGTGGTCGACGACGACAACGGAGTTTCCGTCGGCGATGAGCTGACGGATGATCGATAGGACACCGTCGACGTTGGAGGGGTGCAGGCCGATTGTCGGCTCGTCCAGCACGTAGAGGACCCCGGTCGTCCGGTTACGTACGGCTCGGGCGAGCTGCACGCGCTGGCGCTCGCCGTTGGACAACGTCGAGGACGCGCGGTCAAGGGACAGATAGGACAGGCCGAGCTGCACGAGGCGATCCATCGGCTCGGCCATCTCATCGACGATGACGCGAGCCATGGGTGCGACCTCATCCGGAACGAGGCCGGGGACGCGGCACACCCACTCGCGCAGCTCCGTGAGGGTCAGGCGAGAGGCCTCGCCCAGGTCGATGCCGTCGATGAGCGTGGAGCGTACACGTTCCCCCAGGCGCGTGCCGTCGCACGCGGGGCATGTGCGGGTGATGAGGTATTTTTCCACGCGGGCGAGGGCCTTCTCGTCTTTCGCCTTCGACAAGGCGTTTTCGACTGTGGCGACCGCATTGAAGTAGGTGAAGTCCAGCTCCGCGCCACCGGTCTTGGTGGCGACGACGATGTGACGTTTCTCAGCGGGCCCCTCGTAAACGATCGTCTTCTCCGCATCACTCAGGTCCCGGAAGGGCACGTTCGTGCGCACGCCCATTTCGCGGGCGACGTCCTTCATGAGCTTCCACATGAGGGACCCCCATGGGGAAACCGCGCCCTCGTCAATAGTGAGGGATTCATCGGGTACGAGGGACGCTCGGTTGACGACGCGCTGGACGCCCGTCCCCTCGCACACCGGACACGCGCCGCCCGAGTTGAAGGCCATCTCCTCGGCGCCGAGGCCGTAGAAGGAGTCCGCACACTGCGGGCACGTGAGAGGCACTTCTAGGGCCACGTTGCGCGAGGGCGGGACGCGGTGCCCGTTGGGGCACAGGTAGGAACCCGCGCGCGAAAACAGGAGGCGCAGGTGGTTGAGAAGCTCCGTCGCAGTACCAAAGGTGGAGCGCACGTCGGGTACACCAGGGCGCTGGCGCAGCGCGAGCGCGGCGGGCACGTGCGCAACCTCGTCGACCGAGGCCTTGGCAGCCTGGGAGATGCGCCGACGCGTGTAGGTCGCCAGGGACTCCAGGTAACGCCGCGATCCCTCCGCGTAGAGCGTGCCCAGGGCCAGGGAGGACTTGCCCGACCCGGACACGCCCGCGACTGCGACGAACGTGTTCAGAGGAACGTCGACGTCCACGTTTTTCAGGTTGTGGACGCGGGCGCCGCGCACGCGGATGACGCTGGGCATGTCAGAAGCCCAACCGCCCCAGCATCTTCGGGTCGGACTGCCAGTCCTTCGCGGTGCGCACGTGCAAGTCGAGGTAGACGCGCCGGCCCAGCAGCTCCTCGATGCGGGCGCGGGCCTGGGTGCCGATCTGCTTGAGGCGGCTTCCCTTGCGGCCGATGATGATGGCCTTCTGGGAGTCGCGCTCGACGTAGACGTTCACGTGAATGTCAAGCATCGGCGGGCGGTCGTCGCCCTCACGGCGCGGCCTCTCGATGATCTCCTCGACCTGGACGGCCAGGGAGTGAGGCAGCTCGTCGCGCACGCCCTCCAGGGCGGCCTCGCGGATGAATTCGGCGATGAGGGTGTCGCGCGATTCGTCGGTGACGTCACCTGACGGGTACAGTGGCGGCGACAGTGGCACAGTCTGCGCGAGCACCTCACGCAGGTGGTCGATGCCCTTGCCCTCCACGGAGGAAACGGGGACGATGGCGGCCCACTCCCCCAGCTTCTCGATGGACAGCAGGTGCTTCATGACACGCTCGCGCGGCACGGCGTCGCACTTGGTCGCCACCGCGATGATCGGGCGTTTGATGCCGCGCAGCTCGCGGGCGATGAACTGGTCGCCGGGGCCGATGCGCTGGTCGGCAGGCAGGCAGAAGAGCACGACGTCGACCTCGGAGAGGGCCTCACGCACCATGTCGTTGAGTCGCTTGCCCAGCAGCGTGCGCGGGCGGTGGTATCCGGGTGTGTCCACGAGCACCAGCTGGTAGCCCTCCCCGTGCACGATGCCGCGGATGTTGTGACGCGTCGTCTCAGGACGGCCGGACGTGATCGCGATCTTGCGCCCGACCAGCGCGTTCGTCAGGGTCGACTTGCCGACGTTGGGGCGCCCGACGATCGACACGAAGCCCGCGCGGAAGTCCTCGGGGAAGTCCGGGACTTCGATGGTCGCAGCCGCGTCCTCGCGCAGGGATGCGAGCGAGGTCAGCACCTCGAAGGCGTCGAGGTCGGCGTCCTCCTCGTCCTGAAGGCCCTCGAGGTCCTCATCGTCGTAGTCCTCGTCGGCCTCGGGTTCCTCGGAATCGTCGTCCTCAGAACCATCCGCGTCGCCGGGCTGCGCCCCGGCCTCGTCCGAGGCCTCGCCGAGGCCGGCGTCGATCTGCGCGCGAGCGTCGGCTTCCGGGTCGGCCGCGTCGGGTTCGACCTCAATGCGCGCGTCCCCGAAGGCGTTGGGGCCGGCCATGAGTTCGTCGTCGGAGGGGAATCGCATGTCAGTTGTCCTTGTCGTCGGCGGGGTTGTGGTCGGGGGTCAGGGGCTGCGCGTCGGGGTCGAGGCGGCACAGGATCGTGAAAACCTGGCGGCGACGTCCGCGCGCCTCTTCGGCGGTCATCATGACGCCGGCGAGGGTGCCGGTCGCGCCGGGTAGTGGGACCTTGCCGATGGCCTTGGCGAGCAGACCGCCGACGGAGTCGACGTCCTCGTCCTCGATCTCGCGGTCGAGGAGCTCGCCCAGTTCGGAGATCGGATAACGCGCGGGTACGCGCCAGACGCCCGGCTCGACTTCTTCGGGTTCGATGGCGTGGCGGTCGTGCTCGTCGGTCAGCTCGCCGACGACCTCCTCGAGGATGTCCTCGAGCGTGACCAGGCCGGCGACGCCGCCGTACTCGTCGATGACGATCGCCATGTGGAAGCGCTCGGCCTGCATCTGGCGCAGCATGTCGTCCGCGGGCTTCATTTCGACGGCGTATTCGGCGGGGCGCATCATCTGCTCGGCGCGCATGTCGAGCTGGCCGCCCGTGGCCTCCCAGCGCGAGACGAGGTCCTTGAAGAACAGGATGCCGCGGATGTCGTCCACGTCGTCGCCGACGACGGGCACGCGCGAGAATCCGGAGCGCACGAAGAGGCGCAGCGCGGAGGGGGCAGGCGTGTCGGCGTCGATGGTCACCATGTCGGTGCGCGGCACCATGACCTCGCGCACGAGCGTGTGCCCCAGGTCGAGGACGGAACGGACCATGTCGCGGTCCTCTTCCTCGAAGCTCTCGGGTTCGCCGACCTCGTCGACGATTTCACGCAGGTCAGAGATGAGCTCGGCGCGTGCCTGGGCCTCGGTGGGTTCTGGCGCAGGGCGAGAGGAGCGCACGCGGGTCAGCAGCGGGTCCGCGACGTGACTCAGGCGCGCGAGACGGTCAGCCAATCGCGTGCCAACCAGCGCGATACCTTCGGGGTTGCGCGCGCCCCACTGGGCGGGCAGGAAGGAAACGAAGACCAGCTGGATGACTGCGATCACGCTGACGGCGATGAGGGCGACGGCCCACCACGGCAGATTCGTGCCGACCAGGACGATCGTGCCCATGACCGCGTAGACGACCTGCCAGAACGTACGGAAAGCGCGCAGCGACAGCAGGGTGCGCCGACGGCGATCCACGAGGCCGTAGAGGACGCGCGCGTTGCGTCGCTCTTCCTCGATGAGGTCCTCGACGCCGGCCAGGGTCAGGCGCTGGACGGCCTGCTCGACGCTCTGCGCGAACGACGCCGAGGCCAGGGCGATGATCGCGAGGATCAGGAGCGCGACGGAGGGAACGTTCAGGGCCGACGAGGCCGAGGACGCTTGAAGGGGAAGGATCATCGGGTAGCCAGGAAGGTCAGCAGGAGCTTGCGCTGGAGCGCGAACATGACCTCGCGCTCGGCGTCGGTCGCGTGATCGTAGCCCAGGAGATGCAGCATGCCGTGCGTGGCCAGGAGGAGCATCTCCTCGGCGGCGCTGTGGCCGGACTCGGCGGCCTGGCGTGCGGCGACCTTGGGGCAAATGCAGATGTCACCGAGCATGCCGGGAGGCGTGGGGTGATCCGCCGTGCCGGGGCGCAGCTCGTCCATGGGGAAGCTCATGACGTCGGTGGGGCCGGGCAGGTCCAGCCAGCGCACGTGCAGGTCTTCCATCGGCTCAGGCTCGATGAAGATGATGTTGACTTCCGCGTCGGAGCTGACGTGCATCTGGTCGAGCACGTAGTCGGCCAGCGCGGAAAACTCGGCTTCGTTAATCTCGTAGTCGGTCTCGTTGATGACCTCGGTCATGACGTGTACTCCCTGCGTGCGGTGTTGTGGCTGCGCGTGCGTGCGCGACGCGCGGCATTTCGATCGTCGAAACGCTGGTAGGCATCAATGATTGCGCCGACCAGCTCGTGGCGCACGACGTCGGCGCTGGTCAGGTGACAGAACTCGATGTCGTCGATGTCGCCGAGGATGTTTTCGACGACGGACAGGCCCGAGGTCTGGCTGCCCGGCAGGTCGACCTGCGAGGCGTCGCCGGTGACGACGACCTTGGAGCCAAACCCGAGGCGCGTGAGGAACATCTTCATCTGTCCGACCGTGGTGTTTTGGGCCTCGTCCAGGATGATGAAGGAATCGTTGAGGGTGCGTCCGCGCATGTAGGCCAGGGGTGCGACTTCGATGGTGCCGGCGGCCATGAGCTTGGGCAGGGCTTCGGGGTCGAGCATGTCGCCGAGGGCGTCGTAGAGGGGGCGCAGGTAGGGGTCGATCTTGTCGGTGAGGGAGCCGGGCAGGAAGCCGAGGTTCTCCCCCGCCTCGACGGCCGGGCGGGTCAGCACGATACGGCGCACCTCGCCGGAGAGGAGGCGGCGCACTGCCTGTGCCATCGCCAAGTAGGTCTTGCCCGTGCCCGCGGGGCCGATACCGAAGACGACGGTCGCGCGGTCAATAGCGTCCGTGTACGCCTTCTGGCCGGGCGTCTTGGGGCGGATCGAGCGCCCGCGCGCGGAGAGGATTTCCTCCGTGGGGGCTTCGCCCGAGGTCAGACGTCCGAGCAGCCCGATGGCCTGCTCGACGGCGGCAGCATCCAGGGCGGTTCCGCGCCGGGCCATGCCGATGAGTTCTTCGAGGAGGCCCGCGGCCACGTCGATATCGGCCTGGGTGCCTGCCAGGGAGATTTCGCGCCCGGTCACGAGGAAACGAACGTGCGGGAAGCCGCGTTCGAGGGCGCGCAGAACCTGGTCTGCGACGCCGAGGACCACGATCGGGTCCATGTCTGCGGGGATGGTGACACGCCCCGTGGTGTGTGCGAGGGTGGCCGCCGCGAGCGCCGGCGCTGTGTTCTCCGTAGTCATACTGCTTCCATTCTACTCTGCCACCGCATCTTCCTCACCCTCATTACCTTCGTATTAGCCTGTGTGTATGAACAAACAGACCGTGCACGTAGAAGCTGTCAGCGAGGACCAGATTGATGCGTGGGTCGCAGAGGCAGAAGCAGGGTACGACGTTGAAATGCTGCGAAAAAACGGCAGCTCTACGCAATGAAAGCACGCCCACAGTATCTCTCCCTCCTCGATTATTGAGCCATGCCCACCCTCGAAGAACTCGTTTCACCCCCGCCGCAGCTGCCGGTCACGCGCGCCCTGGGCGACATTGCGGCGGCGACGCGGCCGGGCGGCTGCGCGGTGATCACGGCGCCTCCGGGCACGGGTAAGACGACGCTGTTGCCGCCCGCGGTGGCGGTGGCACTGGCGAGCCCCGACGCGTCGGCGGGGCGGGTGCTCGTCACTCAGCCGCGCAGGGTGGCCGCGCGGGCTGCGGCCCGCCGGATCGCGCGCCTGCTCGGCGAGGAGGTCGGCGGTCAGGTCGGCTATTCGGTGCGCGGGGATTCGCGCGTCAGCGAGCGTACGCGCGTGGAGATGGTGACGCCGGGTGTGGCGCTGCGTCGGCTGCAGCGCGATCCGGAGCTGCCGGGGACGTCGGCGCTGATCGTGGATGAGTTCCACGAGCGTGACCTGGATACGGACCTGGCTCTGGCGTTTGCGCTGGATGCCCGTTCGGCGCTGCGCGACGACCTGTTCATCGCGCTCACGTCGGCCACGCTTGAGGCCTCGCGAACGGTTGATTTCCTGCGGTCCTCGACGGGCGAGGAGCCTGCGCTCGTGGATATTCCGGGGGATATCTTTCCGCTGGAGCTGCGCTATGCTCCCCCGCCGCGCGGCGTCGAGGCCGTGGGTGCGATCGGGAACGAGCGGGTGGGCGTGCGCCGCGAGTACCTGGCGCACGTGGCGCGCACGGTCGAGGACACGGTCGTATCCACCGATGGTTCGGTCCTCGTGTTCTTGCCGGGCGTGGGCGAGATCGATACCGTGCGCAGCAACCTGCACCTAGGCGACGTCCCAGTCCTGACGCTGCACGGCCAGCTGAGCGCCGCCGAGCAGGACCGCGCCCTGTCCCCCGCTTCCGGTCGCCGCGTCATCCTCTCCACGTCCATCGCGGAGTCCTCGCTGACGGTCCCGGGTGTGTCCGTCGTCGTGGACGCGGGGCTCGCGCGCGAGCCGCGCTTCGACGCAGGTCGTGGCCTTTCATCACTTGTGACGGTCCCTGCTGCGCTCGCGCGCCTCGAGCAGCGCGCGGGCCGCGCCGCACGTACCGGCCCCGGCGTCGCCGTGCGCGTCATGGATGCGGTGGACGTAGCGCGCAGGCCCGCGCAGTCCGCACCGGGCATCGCCACGCAGGACCTGACGGACGCGCGGCTGCAGGTGGCGGCGTGGGGCACTCCGGTGGAGGAACTGGCCCTGCTCGACGCTCCACCCTCGGGCACGTGGGAGGCCGCCGGGCAGCGTCTGTCCTCCCTGGGTGCCATCGACGAGGCCGGGGCCGCCACCGCTGCGGGCCGCACGCTGGCGTCGCTGCCGTTGGACCCGCCCTTGGGCAGGGCCCTCCTGGCGTCGAGCGCGGTCTTGGGGGCGTCGAAGGCGGCACGTTTCGTGGCCCTCCTGTCGGAGGATGTGCGCGCACCGGGGGCTGACCTGGGTGCGTGGGAGCGTCGGCTGGGTCGCGGTGGCGCCAGCGGCGCAGGAGGCGTGCACGCGCAGGGGGCTCGGGTGAAGGAGACGCAGGCGCGCCTGGAGCGCTTGGCGCGCCGCCTGCCTTCCTCATCGTCCGCACTAGACGCACTTGCCCCGGCGCCTGCGCGCCAGGATGCGGACGCGCGCACCCGCGAGGATGAGTTGGCGCTGACGTGCGCGCTGGCGTACCCGGAGTGGATTGCACGTCGCCGCCCGGGGTCGATGGCTTACATCTTGGCGGGCGGCGTGGGTGCCGAGCTGCCGCAGGGCTCTCCTCTGGAGGGTCAGGAGTGGCTGGCCGTGGCGTCGATTGACCGGGCTCCGGCCTCGCGCCACGCGCGCATTCTCGCGGCTGTCCCCCTGTCGGAGGAAGACGCCTTGGCGGCGGGCGCGGCTCTGCTCACCACCCGCACGCAGGCCTCGATCGACAGGGGAGCTCTGAAAGCCACGCGCACGCGCACCCTGGGAGCTATCCCCCTCACAAGCGCCCCGGCCTCGTCCCTGAGCGAGGAGGAGGCAACCGCGCTGGTATCCGAGCACCTGGCCGCCCACGGTCTGGGCGATCTGGGCTGGGGGAAGGAGGCCTCGTCCCTGCGCGAACGCATGCGCGTCCTCCACGAGGTACTGGGCGATCCCTGGCCCGACGTGTCGGATGAGGCCCTGGCACGCACCGCGGATCAGTGGCTCCTCCCCTGGGCGAAGCGCCTCGCGAACGGCGGACCCCTGTCCAAGGTCTCGATGCTTGACGCGCTGCGTTCGATGCTGCCGTGGCCGGATGCCGCGCGCCTGGATGAGCTGGCGCCGGAGAAGATGCCGATCCCGTCGGGCGGCACCCGACCGATCGATTGGAGCAGCGCGCACCCTGTGCTCACCCTGCGCGTCCAGCAGGCGTTCGGGTGGACGGACACGCCCCGTCTGGTGGATGGGCGCGTGCCTCTGGTGCTGCATCTGACGGATCCGGCGGGGCGCCCCGCGGCGGTCACTTCTGACCTGACGTCGTTTTGGGCGGGGCCGTATCGGGACGTGCGCGCGCAACTACGCGGGCGCTACCCGAAGCACCCGTGGCCCGAGGACCCGCTGCACGCGGAGCCGACGAACCGCGCCAAGCGCCGGGGGTAGCGCGCTCGCACTCCCCCGCGCCGGGCGTCTACCCGTCGAGTTTGCCGACGACTCCCCGCCCGTCGGGCAGGTTCTTGGACGGCATCTGGTAGGCGTCAAGGTCCGCCATGGCGGGACGCTCGAGGCCAAGTTCGCGCAGCTGCGCGTAGGTCGACATGCGCACGGGGCCCAGCTCGGCGACGGGCTGGCCTTCCTCTGTGAGCGTGACGACTTCACCGGATGAGGCGCGCGCGAGTGCGGCCCCCACATCCTCTTTGAAATCACCAATTTCTAGAGCCCTCATAGCTCTTATCTAAGCATGCCGATGGGGGTTTGAACGAACGGCACGATCACTATGTGACCCTTCGCTTCATTACACCCGCCAAACGAGAGTCAGTTTGCCGTTGCAACGTGATAATGCGCACCTACCGATTGCTCGCCTGTCGGAATAGAAGCCCGCGCCGTGCGTTGAGATAGGTAACCCTGAACTACCCAAGGAGAAACATGTCCACGAACGCAATCGAGACCGTCGACCTGCTGGTCGTCGGCGGCGGCAAGGCCGGAAAGTCCCTCGCAATGGAGCGCGCGAAGGCGGGCTGGAAGGTCGCTATGGTGGAGCGCCAGTTCGTCGGCGGCACCTGCATCAACGTCGCGTGCATCCCGACGAAGTCGCTGGTTAACTCGGCTCGTCGCCTGAGCGATGCCCGCTCGGACGAGGCGTTCGGTATCGTCGGCACCGAGGGGGCTCGCGTGGACCTGGGTCTCTTGCGCGCCCACAAGGAGGGCATCGTCGGTGCGATGGTCGGCGCGCACGAGAAGATGTTCGCGGCCCCCGGCCTGGACTTCATTCGCGGCGAGGCTCGTTTCACGGGTGAGCGCACGGTGACGATCGCCCTTCAGGACGGCGGCGAGCGCACGATCCACGGTGAGCGCGTCCTCATCAACCTGGGCACGCGCCCGGCGCGTCCCGCGATCCCTGGCCTGTGGGAGTCCGGCGCGTGGACGAACGAGGAGATCCTGCGCCTCGAGGAGCTCCCCTCCTCGCTGGCGATCATCGGTGCCAGCTACATTGGCGTGGAGTTCGCGTCGATGATGGCGACGTTCGGAGTGGACGTCACCCTCATTTCCTCGGGTGATCACGTGCTGCCTCGCGAGGACGAGGACGCCGCCCGCGTCGTCGAAGCTGGCCTGGAAGCCGCCGGCGTGCGCATCGTGCCGGGCCGCGCCGAGTCGGCCTCGCGCGAGGGCAACACGACGACCCTGACGCTCTCCAACGGCTCGACGGTGTCCGCCGAAGCAGTCCTGGTGGCCGCAGGTCGCGTGCCCAACACGGACGGTATCGGCCTGGACGAGGCCGGGGTTGAGCTCACCGATCGCGGTTTCATCGCGGTCGATGACCACCTGCGCACCTCCGCGCAGGGCGTGTGGGCGGCCGGCGACTGCGCGGGCACCCCCATGTTCACGCACGCGTCCTGGTCGGACTTCCGCATCATCCGCGCGCAGCTGACCGGCGCGTCCCTGGACGATGCGACGACCACCACGAAGGGCCGCACGATCCCCTACGCTGTGTTTGCCACCCCCGAGCTGGCCCGCATCGGCCTGTCCGAGGGCGAGGCGCGCGAGGCCGGCCTGGACGTGCGTATCGCCAAGGTTCCCACGGCCGCGATTCCGCGCGCCAAGACGATGCGCTACGCGGGCGAGGGCTTCTGGAAGGCCGTCGTGGATGCGAACACGCACCAGATCCTGGGCGCCACGCTGATTGGCCCGAACGTCTCCGAGGTCATCACGGCCGTGCACGTCGCCATGACCGGCGGTCTGACCTACGAGCAGCTGCGATTCCTGCCGATCGCGCACCCGACCATGGGCGAGGGCCTGCAGGTCCTCTTCGACTCCCTGGGCTGAGAGCCTATCGCGCCCCAGGGGACCGTTGGGGGCGCGCCCGGATCCCTCCCTGGACGCGTGAGGGAACAAACGGGGCGGGTCCGAACGATACGTTCGGACCCGCCCCTGTTGTACTTAGATGCTCTGGGCACCGGGTGCGCTCGGCATCAGGCGCTCAGCGCGGGGTTCGAGGCCGACGCATCCAAGCCCAGGCCTCGTCCCCTTCTGGCTCAGCCGATCCACGCGCCGGAGGGCGCGAAGTGGTAGCGCTTACCGTCGATGGTGACCCAGCCGGTCACCATGCGTCCGGAGGCGTCGAGATAGTACCAGGTACCGCCGTCGTTGACCCAGCCGATCGCCATCGCGCCGCTGCCGGTCAGGTAGTACCACTTGCCGTTCACGGCGGTCCAGCCGGTGGCCATCGCGCCAGAGGCGTTCAGGTAGTACCACGAGCCGTCAACGTTGGCCCAGCCGGTCGCCATCGCGCCCGAAGCGTTCAGGTAGTACCAGGTGCCGCCGTCGTTAACCCAGCCGGTGGCCATCGCGCCGGTGGCGGGATCGAGGTAGTACCAGGCGTCGCCGACCTTGGTCCAGCCCTTGGCCATGCGGCCCGACGGGGTCATCCAGTGCCACGCGCCGTCGAAGGTGACCCAGCCGGTCGCCATCACGGCGTCGCCGTTGAAGTAGTAGGTATCGCCGTCGATGGTGACGTACTTGCTGCGGGCGCAGTAGCCGTCGGCGTAGCAGTACTTCCAGCCGTCGGTGCTGTTGGTCCAGGCGCCGCCGTCGTGCAGGGACTCATCCACGTGGAAGTGGATCGTATCCTTGACGTCGTCATCGGCGCGCGAGTCCTTGTTGCGACCCTCAGCGGAAACAGTGACGTCGACGTGCGGGCCGTCGCCGACCAGGTCGGCAGCGGCGTAGGGGCCGGCCACAAGCGTGACCTCGTTACCCGTGAAGGCGCCGGTGCCGGTGCCGGTCACGGGCTCCTTGTCGGCGACCTGGAGGGACGCCGCGGTCACGGGGCCGGAGACCGTGGTGCGCACGTAAACCGTGCCCGAGACGTGAGCGTCGGCCAGCGGACGCCAGTCGGTGGCGCCGTCGTGGGAGTACTCGAGGCTGCCGAGGACGGGCTGCGGCTGGTCCTTGAGGACGGCGGCCAGAGCATTGACGAGGCCAGCGCCGCGGTATTCCTTACCATCCTCGGGCACGGCGAGGCGGTCGTAGGTGTAGCCCGCCTGCTTCTTGAGCAGGTCGATCGTCTGATCGGCGGTGTAGTCCGGGTGGATCTGCTTGATCAGCGCGGCGACGCCCGCGGCGTGCGGGGAGGCCATTGAGGTACCGGACAGGTAACCGAACGGCGGGTCCTTCTTCCAGGTCGGCAGCGTGGACCAGATGCGCTGGCCGGGAGCGGCCACGTCCACGGAGTTCTTGCCGTAGTTGGAGAAGCCGGCGCGCTCGAGCTTGGCGGTGGCCGGGTCGGTGCCGGTGGGCAGCTTCAGGGCGGAAACGGACAGGACCGAGTCGTTGACCATGGCGGGCACGTCCACGCCGCCGGCCACGTTGCGCTCGACGGCCGCGCCCTCAACGTCGTTCGGGGAATCCTTGTCGATCGTCGGGTTGTCGTGGTCGTCGTTCGAGTTGCCTTCGGCGGCGATGTTGACGACGCCGTGGTTCTTCGCGTAGCGGATCGCGCGCGAGGCAGCCTCGAGGCCCGCAGCCTGGGAGGCCTCGTTCGGCATCCAGAAGGCGTAGGGGTCCATGTAGTAGCTGGAGTTCGTCACGTCGATGTCGTGCTCGGCAGCCCAGTCGAAGCCGCAGGCCACGTACTCGGGGTAGAAGGAGCCGGCCTCGTTCGAGGTCTTGATCGCGACGATCGTGGCGCTGGGGGCGACACCGTCCACACCGTAGGCGTTGTGCGCGGCGGCGATGGTGCCGGCGACGTGCGTGCCGTGGTAGTGGTCATCCTTCCAGTCCGCGGGGTTCTGGCTGGGAATGCCGTTGATCTGGCAGCCCACGGAACGCGAGGCGTCGAGGTGTTCCTTGAGGTCCTTGTGGTCGGGATCGATGCCGGTGTCCATGACGCCGACGGTGACCTTCTCGAGGGGGACGTCGACCTGCTGGGCGTCGAGCGCGCCGACGGCGGCCAAGCCCCAGGCGTTGGCGTCGCCCTCGTCGGGGGTGAAGTCGTTGAGCTGAGAGTCGGCAGACAGGCCGGTCGAGCGGGTGCCCGCGGCGTCAGCGACGGCGTTGGCCTCGGACGCGGTGGTCTGCGGCTGCTCGGTGCGCACCTCGGAACCGGTGACCGTCTTGTAGCGGGTGGGGCCGATCGACTGGTAGGAGATGCCGGCGTCGACGAGGCTCTTGCCGAGCGTCGGCGCGAAGGAAGCCTTCACCGACTGCACGAAGAAGGTGTTGAATTCAGGGTACTGAGCCAGGACCACGCCGCTTTCCGAGGCCTTGGAGACGGCCGCGTTGAAATCGTAGCGGGAGGCGTCGGCGGTCAGGTTGACCGCGTAGTTCATGACCTCGTCCTGGGCGCGAGCCTCAGAGGTGATTCCCGGTACACCTTCGGCGTGGGTGGGTGCCCCGAACGCGGTGAGCGTGACGCCGACGGCGAGCGCCGCTCCTCCCGCGATGAGGGTCTTCCATGAGCGTTGATGCATTATCAATCCTCGTTTCTGTATTGACAGGGACGCGGCCTCTGGGACGGTCCAGACGACGCGCCGTCTCACCATCGTTTCAAGGTTACTGACAAACACGCCAGAGGGGTTTCACATTTTAAGAACTCTTGACCTTTACGACGCTACGAGATAAGGCAAGACTGAGTAGCAAGGCATGAAGAGGATGAGGGGCGCACAGGCACCGGAATGTAGGGACGGTGAGAGCTAGACAGTTGTTCAGAACCCGAAGCATGCGCCGCGAAGAATCGTCCCACCACCCTTGATAGAGAGCGATTGTGAACCATTCGCGAGCTTGACACACTTATTGACAGTTACGCGAGACGCATACCTCCACACTGTGATACTGTCAGAGATGACAGTCACACACGAGTGATGGGAGGCATAGATGCCCGCGTCCGTTTACGTGCGCTTCGACGCTCCGGAGGGGGTGCCTGCGACGCCGCGGCGGCTCCACGCCGCACTATCCTCCGTGCTCGACCTGCCACCGGGCGTCAGCCCGGCTCGGGCCGCCCAGTCTCCGACGTTGGCACACCGGCCGGTCCACGGTTCGGGCGGCGTGAAGCCGTATTCGCTCGGGGAGCTGAGCCAGTCGGAGTCGATGTTCGGCGTTGAGGTGCGCTTCCTGGATGATCGCCTGATCGATACGCTGGACGCTTGGCTGTCGTGGGGTGGGGTGATGCGCATCGGCGCGGGGACCGACGAGGACGCGACGCTCATCGCGATCGACGGGCAGATTGTCGCGCACGAGTCGTGGGAGGACCTGGCCGGGCGCGACGAGGACACCGCGTGGGAGGTGCGCCTGGTGACACCGACGACCTTCTCCCGCAGGGGGCAGCACGTTCCGGGGCTCAATCCCGCAACGATCGCGACGAGCCTGCAGCAGCGGTGGTGGGCCTGGAATCGGCGGCTCGCTCCCCCGCGGATCGACCGGCATGAGATGGCGAGCGTGTTAGCGACGCAGGATTTTACGCGCAGCTCGATGGTCACCCTGGGGATGCCTCGCGACGCAGGCCAGGGGCGTTTGTCCTCCCGCAGGATTCCGGCCCACGAGGGCCACCTTCGCATCAGCGGCGTCGAAGGCGCCGAAGCGACCCGCATTTTCTCGCGCCTCATGGCGCTGTCCGCATACACGAACGTCGGCTCACACACGAGCTACGGCATGGGCGTCATAGACGCTGTGGCCGCATAAGAAGGTGTTTACTTTGCTAGATAAAGTCAAAAACTCTCCTCACTGCGTAGCGATTACATCTGCATGCATCATCATCACGGCAACAATATTCTTCTACGTTTTCTATGCAACGATTCCCGTCAACTGGTGGAGAGATTTCTGCGAAAAACTCATCTTTCCTGCCATTGCCGCAATATCTGGAGGTCTCGCCGTGATTTGGGCAGGGAGTGCGATTGCCAAACCATTTCTCGACACATACCTTGAACGCACAGGGTATGGGCTAGCAAAGCGAACAATCTACTTCCAGGGAGACGAAGAACAGATCCTAAGAATTAAGAAAGACTTGAGCACCTCAAATCTTATCAAGGCACAGAACTACGACAATCCACACATCTTACTTACCGACGCAGACATCGTAATCCTATGCATCAGAAAGGAATACGAAAAAGCTGAGAAAGATAATCCTGACTTCCCCAAATCGTCAAACAAACCAAAGATACGCACTTCAGACTATACGGAATGGCTCAAAACCGCTCATCAACAAATTGAGACAATAACGAATGGGGGGTTAGTTGACTCGCAGGCACTAATCGTATTCACCGACGGCTTGCTAGATTACAATGCCAAGTCACTTTTTGATCAACGCAGCTTTACTACATTAGTAAACACTCCCGGTCGAATCGTCAGCGACATTCATTCACTCCTGACAACACTTCCCCCACGAAATGATGGGTAGGGAGGAACCAACCATGTCAAGTTACCTCGTCATGCTGCAGACGAACAGCAATCAGCCGTTCATCTTTTCGTCGCCTCGCTTGCGCGAACAGATCGGCGCTTCCTTTGAGATCACACTGCTGTCCCATTGGGTCAAGGAAGAAGCGAAAGAGATCCTCGATACAGATGATCTTCCAACCTCTTTCTGGGTCTCCAACTCCTCCGGCAAGGTGATCGTCAGATTCACTGGACACGGAGACGAGCCCAAGGCGAAGGCCAAGGATCTGATTAGGAGGGTCACTCTCCGAGCTCTCACCGATGCCCCAGGCCTCGACGTCACGGGAGTCTTCGTCAAAGCGTCATCCAGTAAGGTAGATGCGGACGACCTGCAAGAGCTTGATCATGTCTTTTTGGAGTACTCGCTGAACCGCCGTCCGGCGGCGGCGCGCTTCCCACAGTTCCCGTTCCTTGAACGAGGATCAGAGTCCGCTTTACCCGCATCACCAAAACTCTCCGAAGACGATTGCAGGGAGATGCGCAGCTACGCAAGGAAAACACTCAATGTTCCCCTTCTCACCGACGACGACACCAATTTTTCGCCACCTACACAGACAGACCAAGACGCGCAGGACTCCTTGTCTCTCCCCTCGCGCGTCAAGCGCGCGTGGTCACGGTCAGCTCGACGACTTCAGCTCCAGGAGGTTGTATCACGTTGGTCGCCTGATGATCCTGAGACGTGGCCGGAAGAAATAGAGAGGCTTAACGAAGACCCGTTCCAGCTTGAAGGAGCATTCCAAGACCTACCTCAAGCAGCTAACTCTCAGGACACGCTCACCAGCCTTTCCTCTGTCGGGGTCATCCACATCGACGGCAACGGAGTGGGCGCAATCATGCGTGACCTCGGCGAGGCATTCAAGAAGACGAACAACACGATCGATAAGCTCACCAAACCGCCGTACCTGAGAATGTTAAACCCGTGCGGCAAGATGCCCCCTCGTTTCCGCTCGTACAGCGGGAAGCTCCCTCTTTTCCGCTCGTACAGCAGGAAGCCCCCTCGTTTCCAATGGTTCATCATGGAAGTGAACTACCGCCTCGACGATATCGTCAAAGAGGCGATTGCGCGCTCGTGGGCCGACGTTGAATACCTCGCCAACGATGACGATATTGATCTCGTTCCCGTCGTTCCCGTGCTGGTCGGCGGCGATGACGTCACGGTCTACACAGACGGACGCTACGCCATCCCCTTCGCGGAAGCCTACATCCGCCACTACGAGGACCTAACGGAGAAGGATGGTCTGCTCTCTGTTCTCGCCACGCTCGCTGGTGCACCGAAGAAGGGCCCGCTCACGGCCTCGGCGGGCGTGGCCATCGTGGGCCGTAACTTCCCGTTCCACATTGCCTACGACCTGGCGGAGGGCCTGGTGTCGCGCGGGAAGAAGCTCGGCAAGAAGAAGCGTGAAGTCCCCTGTTCGACGATCGACTTCCATGTTCTGCGCGACGCGACGGTCCTCGACCCGGAGGACACGCTGGACGAGTACAAGGGTCGCACGCAGCGTCCCTTCCTGATCGGCCACTACGCGCCGCAGCGCATCGGGGACGCAACCACAACCTCGTCCGAGGAAACACCCGCCGCAGCTCCGCAGCCTTTGTCCTCCTGGGCGCGCATCCTTCAAGCGGTCGCAGCCTTCGACGGCAAGAAACCGGACGACCCCACGCAGATCACCGGCGATCCTTTCCCGCGCGCCCGCGCGAACCGCATCGTCAAACTCCTCGCGGAAGGCAAGGATGATCAGGCCGCAACCGAGTGGGACAACGCGCTACAGAACGCACCCAGTGCTGGGCTCCTTGCCAAACAGTTGAAGCTTCTCCCGCCTCAAGCGTCGAGCTCAGACGGGATCGCCGAGGCCCTCGAGCAGATCAAGTGGCTCCTGGACCTCATCGACCTGTTCGGGAATTTGCCCGACGGCTACCTCGCTTCACGGATTAACAGCGACGCAGACGGTGCCGACCCGGAGGAAGCAGCAGACAATCCCACCGAAGGAGGTGCCAAGTGACCACCAATTCACCTACCACTTCTCCTACCGCGAGCGGCCACGTAACCATCGTGTTCACGTCCGACTGGGGCGTATCCACGGGCGTGGGCCACGCGGGACGCACACACTCAACAATCGAGCGTTGCGGCGACGACCCGGTCGTGCGCGGCACGGTCATCACGGGTATTCTGCGCGAGCAGGCAATGCTGGCAGCAAAGGCGCTCGACGGGCAAAAGGACGGGAAGTGGACCAACTTCGCCCTGTGGCTCTTCGGCCAGGACCCCAACAGCGAGCCGGGCTCCATCCCCCACCCGCGTCACGTTCTCTTCTCGGACGCGACCCCGGCCTCGTCGATCCCGGTCCACGACACAGTGTCCCTGTCCATCGACCTGACCACGGGGACGGCGCGCCCCCAGTTCCTACGCTTCACGGAGCGCGCGGCGGCCGGCATCCTCACGGGCACGTTCACCCTCATCGACGAGGCCGAGGATGAGCGCTCCCTTCAACAGACTATTGAGGCGGCACACTTCCTCCTGGGGGTTGCGGGCCTCATGGTCCGAGGCATCGGCTCGGGCCGCAGCGGAGGCGACGGCGAGTGCACGGTGGCGGTCAGCGACAAGGACTACACGAAGACTGACCTGCAGGATGAGAAAGCCGCCGACGCGCTGACACGGATCCTGGCGAACCGAGATAACGACGACAGCCCCACATATTCGTCGGCAGACGTGAAGACCGTCGCAGATCACCTGCGGGGGCGCGTTCAGGAGAGCTTGCGGGAGATCCCAGCCCTGCCAAAGGATCTCCCGAAAGACAGCCCCCAAGACATCAAGATTCGCAATTCTCAGCAATCAGAATCCGAGCACACGACCTGGTACGAAACGTCCCTCGACATCGTTCTTGAATCTCCTGTTGTTTCCTACGAGGTCCCTTTCTCGAACGAGGTCCGTTCGTTGGACTTCCTGCGCGGAACTGTGTTGGTCCCGTGGCTGCACGGGCTGCTGCGCAAGAACTACCCGGGCAATGCCCTCGTGAACTCCGCTATCGTCAGCGGCGACCTGCGTATCAGCGATGCGCTACCGGTTTACGAGGCGTTGGCCGGGTTGCCCGTTCCTTTTGTTATGGAGAATGAGAAGGTTCCCGAGGACAAACTCGAGGACAAACAAGACGATATACAACCCTGCACGCTCTTCAACAGGCATATCCCAATCAACGATCAGGTATGTGGAGACCACACGATCCCCACTCGTGGCCGCTATCTATTCGTTAAGTCGAGCGGTGCTCCCGTCGCGGGTTGGATCGGGAAGCCCTCGCTGATTGGTCGGCAGTCGACGGCGATCAATTCGGAGACGGGCGCAGCGAAAGATGGACAGCTGTTCCTGGTGCGTGCTCTGCCTGCCTGGTTGAGGCTGCGCGCCTCGGTTGTCGTGTCGAAACAGCTACTGAGCGCACTTCGCGGCGCCGATGCCACATCCGCAGCTTCACCTCTTACGCTCGACCTCGGTATTGCTGAGCAGCTAGCCTTCCTCGGATCTCGCAAGCTCACGGGGACCTTCGGTCGCGCCCGCTGCACCGTTGGCACTACCTTCACCCGCGTGGGAAGCACCCCGCCACCGGTAGAAGGTCCTGTCACCGATGAGGGAACCCAGGCCTCGTCCTGCGAACACACCGAGGTTGTGTCTCTGTGGTTCACGTCCGACGTGCTCGCACGGTCGAGCGCTCTGGGACCAGGCGGGAGCGTTGAGGATCTGGAGCTTGCCTTCAGGCGAGCCAACGTTCCGGTCACGGTCGTTCAGGAGAGCCCCGATCAGGACTCGGGCGACAAGAATCGTAAACAGATTCTGACTGCGATCCGACACCGGCGTGTGGACTCGTGGTCGCCGCGAGATAACGCGCCTCGCGCCACGCGGCTGGCGATCCAAGCGGGTTCAGTAGTCCAAGTACTTGTCTCCCCGCAGGATCTGGGGGCACTCGAGACACTCGGGCATATCGGCGTCGGTGAGCTCACGCCCCAGGGATACGGGCGCTTCCTCGTGGACTCCCCCACGCTGGCGGAAGCGACGCTGCCCTTATTCAAGACCGACAGTAAGAGCTTTACAGCACCAACGGAGGCTGTCTCATGACCATCTACCGCTACGACATGACGATCCCCGTGCGCGTCGTCTCCGCACTGCACTCCGGCGGCGTCGATGAAGCACCTGAGCGCCCCATAACCGACGAGGACGGCCGAACTGTGCAGCCGAACGCTCTCGTGCGCAATGGGCTGGGCGAGGCAATCCTGCCGGGTCGCTCCATCAAGGGAGCCATTCGTGCCGCGTTCGAAGAACACATGAATGAGCTTGGCTTCAGCGAGAAAGAACTCAAGAGCCTGTGGGGCGGTGAGATGCGTTCGGAGGTCGGTACTCGCAAAAAGCAACGTGGGGATGGAACCGACGAGTCTCTCCCACTGCGAGCAAGCGCCCTCACCTTCCACCACACCGTGGTGTGGGACCGCACTAAAGGCGATCTCCCCCACCGCATGAGCACGGCCATTGACCGCGCCACCGGCGGAGCCGCAGACGGTGCACTTTTCGCGTACGAGTACCTGCCCGTGGACACGACTTTCGAGATCTGTGTCAGTGCCGAAGCCCAGGACCCGACCCGAGAACCCCCAGAAGACAAGGATACACAGTCCACAACACCGAGCAAGGAAACAAAGGGGACACCGCCTGCGCCCCCTGCTCTCGTTGAGAAAGCCCTGCAAGCGATCGTGACACTCCTCGGCGGCGAGTTCATCAGCCTCGGAGGAAGGACAGGATCGGGATGGGGCGCAATTGATCTCCGTTGGAAGAAGGTGTCGTGTAAGAAGGTTGCTATTCTCAGCGAACAAGCAGGGAACAACGAATCTACCGATTTTCTTTCTGTAGTCTTAAGCCAGTCCGAGCCGCTCATATTTAAGTCAGGCAGTAAGCTCACCGGGAATCGCCCATCAACGTCCATCAAAATCGAGTGGCAGGCTCCGTCGGGGTTGTTCGTCGGGATGAACAAACCCGACGGCATCAAATCCTCGGAAGAAGACACGGTACCCGCAGCGCCACTGCGCAACTGGCACCTCAATGACACACATCGCGCCGATCACGGGGATGTTACTTATCCGAAAGTCGCGCATGAGGATAAGGCCTCGCTGCTACTTCCGGGCACGTCGATCCGCGGGGCGTTGCGGTCCCACTGTTCTCGCATTGCTCGGAGCATCGTCAGTGACAGCGAGGGTTCTGACGAACTCACGATGGCAGAGGATGTGCACAAGCAGCTCGCTGCCGATCCGCTCCTCGTGCGCTACTTGTTCGGGACAACTGAGTACCGGGGAGCAGTCCGCGTTCACGACTGCGAGGGGCAGATACCAGAAGACACGGGAAAGGACAAGCCTCTTAAACTCACGCGCAACGCGATCGACAGAGTTACCGGGAGCGCTGCCCACGGAGCGTTGTATTCGGAGCTGCTGTATCCGCACGCTACATGGGATCCAATTGAGATCGAGATCGACCATGCGCAGCTGTGTCGGAATATCTGTCAGGACCCCGGCAATTGCGCACTTTCAACCGTGTCCGTGTCAGACCAGGAATGCGAGCATCCGGCCATCAAAATCCGCCTGCGAGCGGCTATCCTTCTCCTGACCCTGGCCGTCACCGACCTCTGCGAGGGAATCCTTCCGCTTGGCGGAGGGACCGGCGGGGGGCTCGGCTTCATCGATGTCTCGCATGTGTCTTTCGAAGGGCTACCTGGAAAGCACAAATCGGTCAGTAGTCTATTTAAAGAAGCCACAGATTCCGACGATGCACACGAGGTACGCGAGGCTCGAGCAAACTTTGCACAAAACATTCTGACGAGTATCCTCGCCGCTTGTGCGGAAGATGGTGAAGAAGCAACCTCGGCTGAGCAAAGAGTCATCAACCTGATTCGAGAGTGGACGGAACTAGGACCCCATGACGAGCAGGGAAGTTCTGTTCCCTCTCACTTCCGCCCGACGACGGTGCGGATCGGGTGGAATTCACCAACGGGCGTATTCGTGCATGACCCCCAGGCAGACAACGGAAATACTCAATATCCCCTCAGGGCTAAGACTGCTGACAAAAACGGGGAGAACAGCACAGCTCCCCTGCTACTTCCCGGCACCTCAATTCGCGGGGCACTGCGTTCCAGATGTTCGCGGATCGCTCGAACCGTACTGTATGCCAATAATCCCCCATCACAGGTCGAGAGCTTCACTCAGGCGGATAGCGATGACAACCAGGTACCCATCGATATTCACGAGCAACTGGCCAAAGAACCACGGCTTGTGCGTTACATGTTCGGTACCACCGAATATCGTGGGGCAGTTCGAGTCCGAGACTGTACGACAAAGAACACCGGACCATCCGTCACGGTCACTCATAATGCAATCGACCGGTGGACAGGCGGAGTCGTCGAGGGACTCCTGTTCAACGAGGTGACCTATCCGCACGCGACGTGGAATGACATCGTGATCGAGGTTGACACCGCACGTCTTCTTCAGAACGTGAAGACCGACTCGGGTATCGGCGGCCTATCACTCGATGAGTGTTTACCCTTCGCCCGAGCGTCCTGGTGTCTCCTGTGTATCGCCCTAGCGGAACTCAGCGCGGGCACGCTTCCGCTCGGAGGCAGGACAACCCGAGGCCACGGCCAAGTTGAGGTAACGAGCCTCAGGGTGTCTGGCGCTGATGGTCAGGTCGTAAATTCTCCAGCAGAAGAAATTTTGTGGAAACGCAACGATAACGGTGAAGACGATGCGCGCGGAGGCGCAACAGCACTTCTGGCCTATCTGAGAAACAAGACAGAGAAAGAACCCTCATATGAGGATTGGGCTGAACGTTTGCAAAAGCTTGAAGAACCAACACACGAGGCCTCCACTCCTAATGAGAGCGACGAGCAATGAATGAGACAAATATCGATAACCACGGTCGCGCAGCAAACCTACTCCCCTGCCACCTAACGACCACCAATCACATAGTCGATACCGCTACTGCGCTCGCTGCGTATATCGATGCGAAATTTGCTGCCCACGAGTTCGTCGGAATTGTGTGGGCAACCAACGGTACACGCCAAGTGTCGGATGTAAAATCCGCAAGCTTCGATGACTCACGCACTTATGAGATACGTTTCTGGCGGGTCATTGACAGTGACAACGCAGTCTCGACGCTTGCCCACGAGTTCCGTTGGGTAAACGGCATGGGTGCCGTCGAGCTGACACTCACCAGGGATATACCCGACGCAGCGTCCGAAGGCTCGGAGCCAAAACCCGTCAGTGGATGGTTCCACAAGGTGAGCTATCTGCAGCACGAGTCCGCAGCGGACAGTGATGCAGATTCCACCTCGGAGGCCCCCTTCGCTCAGACAGGCAAGAGCAAAGAAAATGCCACCACCAAGCAGATGACGGCGATCGAGTTCATCCAACAAGAAGATAAGTACGGAAACACGGTCGTCGCGGACCAACTATTTACGGGAGAGTGGAAATACAATGCCTGAGATTCACGCAGCGGCAAATAGGATTCCTGTTCTACGAACCAACACCACGCTCAAGAATTACCCGGAACTCAACGACCGAGAACCAGGATCACTAGACCATTTCCCAGCTCACACTTGGAGCGGATCCATAAGGTTTTCAATTACTGCAAAAACACCACTCGTTTACGGAAGCGTAGACGATGAAACTGGTGCAATCTCGGTCCCAACAACGACAGTCAAGGACAGGGGGAAAGCAACACGCACGGTTCCCATTTTACCCGCAACGATGGTGAAGGGTATGCTGTCTAACGCCTATGAAAGGATTACCTCGTCCCGCCTGCGGGTATTCGGAGACTACTCAGATCCCCTCACATATCGTATGGATCCCGCAGAATGCCAAAAACTCGTCCCCGCATTCGTGCAACCTAATAAGAGAACAGCAGTTTTACTTACTGGAACCCACGACAGGCTGCCATCAGTTAAAAGAAATAACAACAGTCGACCAATTCCCGTCATGATGGCAGCAACGCTTCGAACGCGACAAGGGGATAATACAAAGTTTGCGCCAGGAATGAACAACAAACTCCTATTGGCACTAGTTCGCCCACTCCAAGGCCAACGATACCGTCAAGTAGAGTTTGACGCAAAGCTAGTCGACAATGGAACATATGCATACTGGTTCATCTACGCCCTATACACTAGCACAGAACCGCAGAGACGCATTCCACTGTTTGACGAGAACACGCTCACCGGGGAAGACTTGAATGAAAAATTAATCAAACAGAGAGGATATGTATATCTCACCACAGACCCAGACGACCTTTCAAAGAATTCTAGCATTTTCGAGCATAAGATGGGGGAACGCGTTTTCTTTATAGAGCACAATGGTCCGGCCAAGACAGCGACTATCCCCGCAGGAACCGACAGCCATCCGTCTCCTATCGAGAAGTATTTCCAAGTACTCGAAAGCTATTTACGCAACTGGGATAGCGAAACGGGAAGCACACCAAACATCTTCATCCGCCAAAACGAAGAAATACTCACTAAGAAGACTGCCAGTTTCTGTGCCTACTCGCTCGTGTCAGAGAACTCGACAGGAGAAAAGGTAGTAGATGCGCTCGTACCCATTTCCGTCGGCCGCAACGCCTACGCAATGTCTCCTCTGGCAGTTGCAAAGCGAACTCATGTAGCCCCTGCCGAACATTTCTTCGAACTATCTCCAGCCGATCGTCTGTTTGGCTACGTAGCGTATCGCGATAAGACGCGATCAGATTTTGATAGAGATAGCGATCCCGCTTCTTCATTTAAGGGACGAATTTCGGTGACCGATGTTAGCTTCTCCGACGGTGAGGGAAAAGTGGATTCCGTACTGAGATTGAGGCCGCTTTTAAATCCTCGCCCTTCCTCTGCACGGCGATTCTTAACGCGTATCGATGGGTCGAACATCAATTCATCCGGACATAAGGTCAGGCGAAGTCAATATTTCTCAACCGAGCCCAAACAGGCGCTCGGGGCCACAACTTACCCTATTGACCGAAGCGCATGGGCACTAATCGACAAAGAGACCGGATTCCCCAAGAAGGCACTCAAAACGCGGAGCGACGCCGACAACGTTACACCCGAGGTGAAGTCATACGTCAAAGCGGGCACAAAGTTTGAAGCGACCATTCATTATGAAGCACTAACTCATTTTGAGCTAGCATGGCTCCTTTGGATTTTGGATCCAACAAATCTTGTTCCACGGGTTCAACGTCAACAACGGACGAGTAGCACTCCATCGGATCAGGTCGGTTATCTACGACTCGGCACCGGAAAACCACTCGGTCTCGGCGTTGTGGAGGTTACTCTTTCTCCTGATGGCCTCCAGGCAAGCAAAACTGTTGCTAATAACGGAGATACACCATCGTTGTGTTCGGCCTACACTCAGTTGACGGGCTGTCTAGGTACCGTTGAGACGATTACCGATCCTACTCGATTTCAGGTTCCCAGAGAATATCTGATGACACCTTGGGTTGAGGCTTTTCAGCGTTCATGCTTCGGATATGACGACGCATTTGACGTTCGACACTTCACGCTTGATGAGAATAAGGAGAACAACCGGACGGATTGGGCGACAGGCCTTCCAGTTGAAGGCGCTGGAGTCGAACCCGGTGTCCTTTGGGGTTCCAAGAGTGGCGCTCCTATCTCCGTTCCCGAACGACGAAAGAAGAAGCGCCGCTAGCTCCCCCTCACCACACTCCCCGGCACAACCCCACATCGTCCAGCGCTATGGCCGCGCCGAGTATGTCGGCGCGGTCGGCGCAAGATGAGCAGATGGGGTAGATGTGGACGACGTCGTCGGTCTCTGAAATGAGGGCAGCAAGCCGAGAGCGCACGCGCGCCAGCGTGACGCTATCAAGGCGAAGCTGGAACACGGATTCTTGGATGCGGTAGCCCCAGGATTCGAGTGTTTTGGCGACGCGCAGCCGCCGTTTGTTATCGGCGATGTCGTAAGCGATGATGTAGATCATCGCCAGGCGACCCCGCTCCACTGGTAGTCGGGTTCGGCGATGGCGTGCGCCAGCATCTGCGCGGAATGGGTGATGTGCCTGCGCCACGACCCCGAGTATCCGGGCAGGGCACCGGTGACGGATCGCTGACAGGCGGCCTCGTAGGCGTCGACGAGGATTTTCTTGCCGTCGGCACCCAGCCACACTCCCCCGACCTCGTGCTCGACGACGCCGTGTTCGGGCCGGAGTTTGCGCGTGCGCAGGAGTGCCATGACGGTTTGGTCGACCAGGAGTGGGCGGAACTGTTCCATGAGGTCCAACGCCAGGCTGGGCCTCTTGTCGGTGGGCGCGTGCGCGATGCCGAGTGACGGTTCGAGCCCGGCGGCATGCAGCGCGCCAACACATTCGGACAGGAGGATCGCGTACCCGTAGGACAGGGCGGCGTTAGGCAGGTCGCGGGGTGGGCGTCGGCTGCGCCCGTCGAAGGTGACGTCGGCGGGTACGCACGCGGCGAGCGCGTCGAAGTAGGCGTTGGAGCACGCGCCTTCGATGCCCATGACTTCGTCGAGTGTGCGCGCGCCCGCGAGGGAGCGCCGCCACGCGTGCATGTGCGCGGTCGTGTCGGCGACGTGCACGGTTTCGTCGCGTCGGGCGATGCGGGTGAGGACGTGGATTTGGCCGCGGATTTTCGCGCCGATGAGGCTGGCGGCCAGGCGGACGCGCCGCTCATGGTCGCCGGTGAGGGCAACTTGCGCGAGGAGCCGACTGGCGTGCGCTCCCCTGTTGGCGCCGATGAGGGTGCCTTGGTAGGAGCCTCGCCGCGACAGGCACACGACGTCGACGCCGCTGCGCATCGCCCACGAACACGCGCCGGCGGACAGGCCGACGTTTCCGGACAGGACGATGCGCGTGACGCTGTTTTTCGGCACGGAGGTCGCGGGCAACGCGCCGGGCGCGTCTACGAGGACGCGGCCCGCTTTGACGTGGATGCGTGCGCCGTCACGGCCGACGTAGAGGATGCGGTCGGCTTGGCCTGTGGGTTCACCGCTGGGCCGGGTGATCCACGGGTCGATGCCGACGCTCGCGAGGGCTTTCTCATCATCGATGTACTGGGTCGTCAGGTCGGTGACGCGCGCGCCCGCGTTGATGGCCGCGGCGGCGACGGCATCGATGGCCTCGGCCAAGCGCTGGTCGCTTGGTGCCGCGAGCATGAGGGTGGTTCCGACGCGCGAGTAGAGCAGGCCGCGCCCCGTGGCGTACCTGTCAAGGTCCAGCAGGGCCGCGTCGGCGAGGACGCGCATGATCGGGTTGGGGTCCGAGGCCTGGGCGAGTTCGTCGATAATCGTGGCGTCGGTGTCTGGCAGGCCCAGGTGAGAGAGTCCCGCACGGGTCACGAGGCCTGGGTCGGCCGGGCAGATAGTGGCTCGCGCCAGGTGGTGGTTGCCGTGGTCGTAGTCGTCGGTGACTCCCCTACTGAAGGCGTCGTGTCCTGCGCGCGTGTCATCGTAGGTGCCGTAGGGGCGTTCTGCGGTGAGGCGGCGTTCGAGGCTTTCACGCACTGATTCGGCCAGGAGCGCACGGGTGATGGGGTTCGCCATCGTGAGAGTGCTCGCGTCGAGTGCGGCGATGCGTGGCGGGACCCAGTCGCTCGCGGCGAGGAGGCGGAGCTGCTCATCGGTGAGGCTTCCTGACATGGGGGTGTCCGAGCTGGTGGGATCCGGGTGTGCTGTGAGGAGCCTGCGTCTGGCGCGAGTGAGGGCCTCGGGGCTGGTCACTTCTCTCAGGGACGAGGCCGTGGCAGGTGTCATCATTGTCCGTCCTTCCACTCAACAACCTTGCGGTTACTCTACAAGTGTGAAGCGTTATGGAGGAGCGACACGCCGACGATGGCGGCGAGTTCCGGGACAGCGTCGGCCCCGCAGGCGTTCGGCGGCGATGCAAGCAGTCGCAACGAAAAGTCTGGTAATCTGACCTCGTGCTTGCTGGCCGGAGGGGTGCTTTTTCGGCCACTGGCGATCCGGTACGACGTTCTCCCTGGCCACCGGGGGTGCGACACGCCGGGCAGTCAGAAAGCACCGAGCGCCAAAAGGTGCATTAAGACTTGATGCCGTCAGCCTCCATCTGTGCTGCGAACTCCGCGTCAGAAAGCACCGAGCGCCAAAAGGTGCATTAAGACTGCTGGTACTGCTTGATGGCGTTGAACGTGTTCTCGCCCAGTCAGAAAGCACCGAGCGCCAAAAGGTGCATTAAGACCGCTGCACTGGTCATCGCAGCGTCGCACCCGATGCTTGTCAGAAAGCACCGAGCGCCAAAAGGTGCATTAAGACCCACACGGAGAGGTTCAGGCCGGTCCATAACCCAGGTCAGAAAGCACCGAGCGCCAAAAGGTGCATTAAGACTGAGCATCTCGGTGGTCACTTGTCGGCCCCTTCCTAGTCAGAAAGCACCGAGCGCCAAAAGGTGCATTAAGACTGATTGACGCCCCAACCAATTAAAACCCCATCGACTTGTCAGAAAGCACCGAGCGCCAAAAGGTGCATTAAGACAATGCGAACCACAAGTCGAACTCATCTTTAGGATCGAAAGTCAGAAAGCACCGAGCGCCAAAAGGTGCATTAAGACCAGGCCGAAGCCACCGCTCCCAAGGTCCCCGTCGCCGAGCGTCAGAAAGCACCGAGCGCCAAAAGGTGCATTAAGACTCGTCACGGCCGGCATGCTCGTCCCCATCGCGGGGCCCGTCAGAAAGCACCGAGCGCCAAAAGGTGCATTAAGACACCTCCTCAAGCGATACATGGGCGTGTCCAAGACCGAGAAGTCAGAAAGCACCGAGCGCCAAAAGGTGCATTAAGACCGCCAATCAGCAGTGACTTGAGGGTCGTGCGAAATAGTCAGAAAGCACCGAGCGCCAAAAGGTGCATTAAGACAAGAAAGTCTCGGTGCCGTTTTGGACCGGAGGGTGAGTGAGTCAGAAAGCACCGAGCGCCAAAAGGTGCATTAAGACCCGGCGCGGGAGACACCGAGCTGGACACGAGGATGGAGTCAGAAAGCACCGAGCGCCAAAAGGTGCATTAAGACCCGGATACGTGCCCGACACCCAGACCGCGAGTGAGACGTCAGAAAGCACCGAGCGCCAAAAGGTGCATTAAGACGCGCCGGGGACACCCTGACCGATCACTCGGTGGTTGTGGAGTCAGAAAGCACCGAGCGCCAAAAGGTGCATTAAGACAGGCCGCGAAGAGGTGGATAAGGACCGTACACCATGGTCAGAAAGCACCGAGCGCCAAAAGGTGCATTAAGACGTGATGCGAGGCATAGCGTCAGGGTCGTCGTGGGACTGGTGTCAGAAAGCACCGAGCGCCAAAAGGTGCATTAAGACCAAGTACGCCGAGGGCTACCCGGGCCGCCGCTACTACGGGTCAGAAAGCACCGAGCGCCAAAAGGTGCATTAAGACTCTTGGTAAGCAGCTGATTCGTAGGTCAGCTTGTCTCGCGTCAGAAAGCACCGAGCGCCAAAAGGTGCATTAAGACTAGCACCGAGGTAAGATCGAACTCAGACCCGGAGACGTCAGAAAGCACCGAGCGCCAAAAGGTGCATTAAGACGCCGGGATTGTCGTCCATCGTGAAGTGCCAGAAACCCCAGGTCAGAAAGCACCGAGCGCCAAAAGGTGCATTAAGACTAGAACTTGACCTCTGAATTGTCCTGAGATTGGATGAATTGTCAGAAAGCACCGAGCGCCAAAAGGTGCATTAAGACTTCCCCCTGTGGAGAGTTAGTTGCGTTCTATGTCGGGCGTCAGAAAGCACCGAGCGCCAAAAGGTGCATTAAGACGTTGGCGGAACTATAGACTCCCGCTTGTCCCACAGTAGGTCAGAAAGCACCGAGCGCCAAAAGGTGCATTAAGACGTATCATCCTCGCCGCAACACTTGGCCTGTGTAATCGGTCAGAAAGCACCGAGCGCCAAAAGGTGCATTAAGACCATCCACCACACGAACATATCCAACGACGCGTTCCCGCTGGTCAGAAAGCACCGAGCGCCAAAAGGTGCATTAAGACTCGACGAGCTGCCAATCCTGGGTGCGCTCGGTCGAGGGTCAGAAAGCACCGAGCGCCAAAAGGTGCATTAAGACGTAGTATGCGGTCGCGGACAGGAACCGCGTCATACCAGGTCAGAAAGCACCGAGCGCCAAAAGGTGCATTAAGACGCAAGGGATGCTGCATCAAATGCTGTGTAGTAACCCTCGTCAGAAAGCACCGAGCGCCAAAAGTTGCATTATGACACGTGAGCGCCGCACTCGGTGCAGTCGATGAACATGGTGTCAGAAAGTACCGAGCGCCAAAAGGTGCATTAAGACTTGTACGTGGGAGGCGTTTCTGCGTGCGCAGGCTGTTGGTCAGAAAGCACCGAGCGCCAAAAGGTGCATTAAGACTACTGTCGCCGTTCGCCCGGAAACCTACCGTTGAACAAAAAGTCAGAAAGCACCGAGCGCCAAAAGGTGCATTAAGACTCAGTAGTTGCCGCCGTGGCGACAACGTCAGACGATGGGTCAGAAAGCACCGAGCGCCAAAAGGTGCATTAAGACGACCAGAGCTTGTTTATGCCAGCTTCTCCCCCACGCTCGCCAGAGAGCGCCGAGCGCAGCCAAATTTCGCATGCAATTCCCCTAGTTCAAACTTCAACGAACGGCAGAAACCGCGAAATTACAACGATGCAGCTTCAAATCTCGAAGAAGCAGAAGTCGAATTGCATGCAACATTTTATAACAACCCTCCAAAATGAGCGCCAAAAGGTGTATTAAGACAGGAGTGCGATCAGCATCCCGACCACCGCCCCGATCGACAGAAAGCACCGAGCGCCAAAAGGTGCATTAAGACTGGTTAAATTGCTGGATCGCAAGGTATGCGAATCTCGTCGTCAGAAAGCACCGAGCGCCAAAAGGTGTATTAAGACAGGAGTGCGATCAGCATCCCGACCACCGCCCCGATCGACAGAAAGCACCGAGCGCCAAAAGGTGCATTAAGACTGGTTAAATTGCTGGATCGCAAGGTATGCGAATCTCGTCGTCAGAAAGCACCGAGCGCCAAAAGGTGCATTAAGACTCCTCATCAGAACCCTGAAGGCGGAGGCAGGAGTGTCAGAAAGCACCGAGCGCCAAAAGGTGCATTAAGACCTTTAAGATCGAAGTCAATAACAACCATGTTCTCAGGTCAGAAAGCACCGAGCGCCAAAAGGTGCATTAAGACGACCAGAGCTTGTTTATGCCAGCTTCTCCCCCACGCTCGCCAGAGAGCGCCGAGCGCAGCCAAATTTCGCATGCAATTCCCCTAGTTCAAACTTCAACGAACGGCAGAAACCGCGAAATTACAACGATGCAGCTTCAAATCTCGAAGAAGCAGAAGTCGAATTGCATGCAACATTTTATAACAACCCTCCAAAATGAGCGCCAAAAGGTGCATAAAGACAAGTCGGGAGTTTGCCATGATTAGGCCTCTTTCCGGTCAGAAAGCACCGAGCGCCAAAAAGTGCATTAAGACCCCTTCTCAACCTTGTCGCCGGTGTAGTCGACCTTGATGTGTCAGAAAGCATCGAGCGCCAATAGGTGCATTAAGACCGCCGTCGGGCAGTCGTTCACGGTCGGCAGCGTCGACGGTCAGAAAGCACCGAGCGCCAAAAGGTGCATTAAGACGGGCCCTCGCAAATTACCCTCCCCCCACGCATCACCGCCCGTAAGAAAGCACCGAGCGCCAAAAGGTGCATTAAGACTCAGCATGATATGACTCCACTCGAACCATACAAGGACGTCAGAAAGCACCGAGCGCCAAAAGGTGCATTAAGACTCGTCGCGGAAGTTCGTCGCATGGTCATTACTGACCTGCGTCAGAAAGCACCGAGCGCCAAAAGGTGCATTAAGACAATACATCCCAGTGCGCTATGACACGAGCGTTACCACCGGGTCAGAAAGCACCGAGCGCCAAAAGGTGCATTAAGACCGTCACACGCAACGACACGCCCATCCAGCAGTGTGTCACCGTCAGAAAGCACCGAGCGCCAAAAGGTACATTAAGACCGCCCAGGCGAGGCGGTGTCGGAATCCGTGCCAACCACGGGTCAGAAAGCACCGAGCGCCAAAAGGTGCATTAAGACTCCTCGACCATGTAGATCTTCGGAGGCTTGACGTCGAGTCAGAAAGCACCGAGCGCCAAAAGGTGCATTAAGACCAAGCCAGGGTCAAGCGCACGCACAGTGTTCTCATTTGTCAGAAAGCACCGAGCGCCAAAAGGTGCATTAAGACGCGCCCGCGATGCCCTCGTACTCCGCGACCCCAGTGTCAGAAAGCACCGAGCGCCAAAAGGTGCATTAAGACCTGTCGCTCCTTGGAACGATCAGAGTTACCCGGATATGGTCAGAAAGCACCGAGCGCCAAAAGATGCATTAAGACCTCCTCCCCCGCGTCGCCCTTCGTCGCGGAGTTCGTGGGTCAGAAAGCACCGAGCGCCAAAAGGTGCATTAAGACACGCATCAGCCACGATTCACCTCCGTCAGTTTCGCCGGTCAGAAAGCAACGAGCGCCAAAAGGTGTATTAAGACCAACCAATCCAAACGCTGGTAAGTAGAGCCGATGTTGGTCAGAAAGCACCGAGCGCCAAAAGGTGCATTAAGACGCATCAAGGTTGATCTTCTGGTATGCCATGGTTCTCAGCTGTCAGAAAGCACCGAGCGCCAAAAGGTGCATTAAGACTTGTTCATGCCCGCTTCCCCCCACACGCTCACGCCCTGTCAGAAAGCACCACGCGCCATAAGGTGCATTAAGACCGAGACTCATTCTTGCGTGACAGTTCCTTCCACTTCCGGGGTCAGAAGACACCGAGCACCAAACGATGCATTAAGACGCGACCGTGAATCGCATCGTACCGATTTAGTAAGGCTCGTCAGAAAGCACCGACCGCCAAACACTGCATTAAGACTTGGCGCAAATAACCTCCTGGGAAGCGACAACAATCGGTCAGAAAGCACCGAGCGCCATAAGGTGCATTAAGACTTTGTGTCGTGATGTATGACAGGCGAGAGTCTTGTGCGGTCAGAAAGCACCAAGCGCCATACGGCGCATCACGACACGGCGTTCCGAGAGCTTTTGACGGGAAAGCTCAGCTCGGAACTAGCACGCACACAACGAGGCCTCCCCGACACGCCCGGGGAGGCCTCGTCAATATTGGACTGAGTAGAAGAGCACCTACGAGCGCAAACCAGCACCCCTCTTCGACGGGTGCCGCCGGTCCTCTCCCCTCCACCAGGGCATCCAGGCCCGGTAGCCGTCCACGGGCGGCGTGGGAGAGTCGGGCTCGAAGCCGAGCTCCGCGGGCGTTTCGGGGATGCGGTCCACCAGGAAGTACTTGTCCTTGTCATCGCAGTGCTCGCGCACGATGGTGCGGAACTCGGCCAGCTCGCAGTACAGGACACCCGTGATCGGATTCCTCCTAAACACCACGATCTTGTACAGCCAGTACGCAAACAACGCGACGTTCGCCGCGAGCGCCACGGTCGCGCAGGCGATGTTCGCGCGCGGGTCCATGGTCGCGAAGTTGAAGATATCCGAGGGAGGGACCAAGACCTCGGGCAGGAGGGTGTTCATGGAGATCCAGAAGACCAGCGTGAAGCAGCGGAACCAGATCCACTGGCCCTTCGCCCACGTGAACGCGGGGATCG
>ERZ772960.545-NODE-545-length-33604-cov-5.584876_pt1 | contig 33604 bp, 28 predicted proteins | sample MGYA00580678_ERZ772960 | MGnify/ENA primary metagenome ERZ772960 (study PRJEB29015, sample SAMEA2737930) | human oral metagenome | biome: human oral; feature: human-associated habitat; material: dental | place: China | collected 2059 ... | reverse complement strand
AATTTGACGGTATTTCTTTGATTGTTTGGACAGCCGATAATAAGATAAAAGCATTGAAAGAGTTTGGCTGTAATTGTAATAACTACAATCCTTACAAAGAGAGTGAAACACCATTGTTTAGAGATGAAAAAGTGAATTGGTTTTAAGGTGATTACTATGGATATAGATAGATTTTTCAAAACAGTTTTATCACAAAATGCAGAAGAACTTAGGAATTTTTTTCAAGAAAATGCCGTTATAAAATGGCATTGCACAAATGAGTTATTTACCTTAGATGAGTATATAAGGGCAAATTGTGAATATCCGGGGAATTGGAACGGAGAAATAGAGAGAATTGAAGAAAATGAAGATACTATTATTTTAGCTTGTCGGGTTTTTCCAACAGATAATAGTGAGTCTTTTCATGTAGTAAGTTTTATCTATCTTGAAGATAATTTGATTGTTGATATGGATGAATATTGGTCTGATGATGGATTGGCACCAGAATGGCGTAAGAAAATGAAAATTGGGAAACGCATTAGGTAAATTTCAATTTTGAAAATCAAGCAATTTAATAAAAACTAACACAGTAACAGTAAATCAAAAATGGTTTGCTGTTTTTTATTGTCTAAAAATGGAAAGGAGAACTTATGGAAGAAGAAAAAAGAAAAATACAAGTACCACCACATAAACAGTTAATTATGGATATTGGGAAGACAAAATATACTGTAAACCTACATTTTAAGCAAGGTACAGGCGAAACATACAAGGATAAAATACTAAAGCTAATCAAGAGAGAAACAGAAAAGATATAAATTTTTCAAAGAAATTTTGTTTATGTCCTTGACAAATCTTCCCAAAAGGAACGATAGTAATTGAGTGCGGTAAGATGCTTGAAGATAACGGATATGAGATTAAAATCCTAAATACCATAAACTTCAAAAAGAGCATGAAGTACAATCCGTTTGCTTATCTTAGAAGTGAAAAAGACATGCTTAAATTGGTACAGACAATTATTGCAAATACTAAAGGAGAGGGAGAAAAAGCAGGTGAGGATTTTTGGGTCAAAGCCGAAAAGCTCTACTATACGGCACTTATAGGATACATCTTCTATGAAGCTCCAAGAGAAGAAAAAAACTTTGCAACTCTACTTGATATGATAGATGCTTCAGAAGTAAGAGAAGATGATGAAACCTATATGAATCCGATAGACAGACTCTTTGAAGCACTTGAGAAAAGAGAGTCTACACACTTTGCAGTGAAGCAATATAAAAAGTACAAATTGGCTGCGGGAAAAACAGCGAAATCTATTCTTATATCTTGTGGTGCAAGGCTTGCTCCCTTTGATATTCAGGAACTTAGGGACTTGATGAGTGAGGATGAACTGGAGCTTGATACTCTTGGAGATAGAAAAACGGCACTCTTTGTTATAATCTCCGATACAGATGATACCTTTAACTTTGTAGTGTCAATTATGTACTCACAACTCTTTAACCTACTTTGTGATAAAGCAGATGATGAGTACGGAGGTAGACTTCCTGTTCATGTGAGATGTCTTCTTGATGAGTTTGCCAATATCGGTTTAATTCCGAAGTTTGAGAAGCTCATTGCCACAATCAGAAGCAGAGAGATTTCAGCAAGTATTATCTTACAGGCACAATCTCAGCTAAAGGCAATCTATAAAGATAATGCCGATACCATTGTAGGTAACTGTGATAGCACCTTGTTTCTTGGCGGAAAGGAAAAGACCACATTAAAAGAGCTTTCCGAAACACTCGGTAAGGAAACAATAGACCTTTACAATACATCGGAAACAAGGTCAAATCAAAAGTCTTTTGGACTTAACTATCAAAAGACCGGCAAAGAATTGATGAGCCAAGATGAGATAACGGTTATGGACGGAAGCAAATGCATCTTTCAGCTTAGAGGAGTAAGACCGTTTTTATCTGATAAATTCGATATTACAAAGCATAAGAACTATAAACTCCTTGAGGACTATGACAAGAAGAATATGTTTGACATAGAAAGCTATATCAAGCGAAGAGGAAAAGTAAAAATGAACGGCGAAACCGTTATTACCAGAATGCAGTAAGTCTAAAAAAAGATTTGCTGCTTTTTTCATATCAGAAATCAGGAGGATAAGATGATAAGGATAAGAAGTCCCACTTTTAAGAGAAAATTTTATAGAATAAACACTTTGCGATTGAGAAGAATTTTTTCAGTCGCTTTTTTAATTTTGGAGGAAAAAATGAATAAAGAAATGATTAATATTAACGCCAATCTCATTAAGGAGCCGACTTTTGGAAGCTTTATGAAAGAGGATAAAGAGGTGCAGGTCGCAAACTTTAGTCTTGCTAAAGGATATGGCAAAGGAAAAGAGTATATCAACTGTGCTGCTTATGGCGATAAGGCAGAGGCAGTCAAAGAGTTAAAAACGGCAAGACTTATAAGAATTTCATTGTAATGTCTTGCAACAAAATCGAAAAGAAAGAAGAGAACGAGGAGGAATAAATCATGGAATTTTTCGCACAGGCAGTAAATGTATTAAAGATTTTAGTTATGGCAGTAGGAGCAGGACTTGGAGCATGGGGCGTTATCAACCTGATGGAAGGTTATGGTAACGATAATCCGGGAGCGAAGTCTCAGGGGATCAAGCAATTGATGGCAGGTGGAGGTATCGTCCTTATCGGACTTAAGCTTATCCCACTTCTTGCAAATGTCTTAAAGTAAGGAGATAGCCTATGTTTGGGATTTTCGACAAGATAGAAGAGTTTTTCAAAGATCTTCTGCTCGGCGGAATCCAGGCAAACTTGGAAGATATGTTCCTTGACATCAACAATCAAGTCGGAAAGATGGCAACGGATGTGGGACAAACGCCTATGGGCTGGAACTCGGAAGTATTTAGCTTTATCAAAAGCATAAACGACTCTGTGATTATACCGATTGCAGGGCTGATTATTACGGCAGTGCTTTGCATTGAACTCATCAACATGGTTATGCAAAAGAACAATATGCACGACACGGATACTTTCGAGTTCTTTAAATACATCATCAAGATGTGGATTGCCGTATGGCTTGTATCTCACGCCTTTGATTTTTCAATGGCGGTATTTGATGTCGCACAAAATCTGGTGAACAAGGCGGCAGGAGTGATTAACACTTCTGCTGTTGTTACCGGAGATGAAATTGTGGCGATGGTAGATGGCTTAAAAGAAAAAGGCTTAGGAGAGTTGCTCGGCATACTTCTTGAAACATCAATGGTAAAACTTGCAATACAGGCGGTTTCAATCGTCATTATGCTTGTAGTTTACGGAAGAATGTTTGAGATATATATCTACGCATCGGTTTCCGCAATACCCTTTGCCACAATGGGAAATAAAGAGTGGGGGCAAATTGGAAATAATTATATAAAAGGTTTGTTCGCACTTGGATTACAGGGACTGTTTTTAATGGTTTGCTTCGGCATATACGCCGTTCTAATAAAAACGATAGAAATTACAGATATTCACGCAAGCATCTTTGCCGTACTTGGCTATTCGGTGCTGCTTGGTTTAATGCTTCTAAAGAGCGGAACACTTGCTAAAAGCGTGATGAATGCACATTAAGGAGGAAAAAATATATGAGAAAAAATATTTGTATGTACGGTATTGCGGCAGTTTCACTTATTGGAATTGTAACGGCTGCTGTTTCCGAAAAGAGGTTCAGAAAGAAGATTAAAAGAGAAATTTCCGACATCAAAATGTTTCAAAGCGTGGAAAATGACTTTCTAAATCGCCACAGCAAAATAGTGGCAGAGGAGCTTGAAGATATAAGAGATGAAATCGGCACTGTCTATGAGCATTTTGAGGAAATAGAAAATATCAGAAACTGTGGGAGGTAAGCTATGGCGTATGTACCAATCCCAAAAGATTTAAAGAAAGTTAAGACAAAGGTGGCTTTCAATTTAACAAGAAGACAGCTTATCGGATTTTCGGTAGCGGCACTTGTAGGCATTCCTACTTATCTTTTTATGAGAAAGTTTGTGCCGAACGATATAGCGGTTATTTTCCTGATTGTAGCGACCTTGCCAATCTTTTTTATAACGCTGTTTGAAAAGGACGGACTGACATTTGAAAAATATTTTAAGTACATCTATTTGCACAAATTTTATCAGCCCGGTAAGAGAGTGAGAAGGGAGGTTTACCTTGAACAAGAAAAGAAAAATACAGCAGATAAGCTTAGAAAAAAATCAAAAAATCTTAGCACAAAACAAGAAAAATCTAAGAAGCGAGAAGACGGGAAAGGGAAAGAAAAATAAATCTTTTCTTGATCTTATCCTGAAAAAAGAAGCGAAAAGATTTACGGTTGAAGACACTATTCCGTATCTTAGAATGCTAAAAAGTGGTATTTGTCAGCTTGACGAAAAGCATTTTAATAAGTGCATTGCCTTTCAGGACATAAACTATCAGCTTGCCTTAGAGGAAGATAAAGACCTTATCTTTAATCAGTTTGCCAATGTCTTAAATTCATTTGATCCGAGCGTAGATATTGAGTTTTCGTATATCAATCAGCTTGGAAGAAATAATGAACTGAAAGCTGCCATTCAAATTCCCGATAAAAATGACGGATATGACGATATTCGCCTTGAGTTTCGTGAAATGCTTAAAAGTCAGCTTGCCAAGGGTAATAACGGACTTAAAAAATCCAAATATATCACTTTTGGGGTAGAAGCGGATAATTTAGAACAGGCTACGGTAAAGCTTGAAAGACTGGAGCTTGATATTCTGTCCAATCTAAAAAATATGGGAGTTAGAGCCGAGGGCTTAACGGGAGAAGAAAGACTGAAAGTCTTACACGATATATTAAATCCCGATAAGCTCTTTTCTTTTTCCTACAAAGACTTAAAGCCAAGGGAAAGCACAAAGACGGTAATTACACCGGATAGCTTTAACTTTATCCCAAGCAAATACTTTAAGTTCGGTAAATTCATCGGAGCCGTCAGTCATCTTCAAATCCTTGCAAGTGAGCTTTCGGACAGAATGCTTGCAGAGTTTTTAGATATAGATGACAACATCAATATTTCCTTTCATATCAAAGCGGTTGAGCAGACGGAAGCCATCAAGATGGTTAAAAGGAAGAATACCGACATCGACAAGATGAAAATCGAGGAGAACAAAAAGGCGGTTCGATCAGGCTATGATATGGATATACTTCCAAGCGACCTTATCACTTACGGCGATAATATCAAGTTGCTTCTAAAGGACTTACAAACAAGAGATGAGCGTATGTTTATCGTTACGATTGTCTTTATGAACTTTGCAAGGACGGTGCAAAAACTTGACTCGACACTTTCACAGATTTCATCAATCGCAAGCAGGCATAACTGCAAGCTGAAACGCTTAGATCATAGTCAAGAGCAGGGATTTGTGAGCGTGCTTCCGCTTGGAGTAAAAAAAGTGGAAATAGATAGAGGACTTACCTCATCATCTACTGCTGTATTTTTACCATTTACAACAGAAGAGCTTTTCATTAACTCAAGTAACAGCCTTTATTATGGGCTGAACGCTCTAAGTCATAACCTTATTATGGCAGATAGAAAAAAGCTTAAGAATCCGAATGGTTTGATACTGGGAACACCGGGTTCTGGTAAATCTTTTGCAGCAAAAAGAGAAATGGCAAATGCCATTTTAACAACGGACGATGATGTTATTATCTGTGATCCTGAGGGAGAGTACGGCAATCTCGTTAAACAGTTTAACGGCGAAGTTATTAAAGTCAGTGCCAAGAGTAAGGACTTTCTCAATCCCCTTGATATAAACATGAACTACGGAGATGGAGATGCACCGCTCAAGGATAAGGCAAATTTTATTATGTCTATGCTTGAGCTTGTAGTCGGGGGAAGCGGTCTTACGGCGGAAGAAAAGTCTGTTATTGACAGGTGCTTACCGAAAATCTATGAAAAGTATTTTAACGAACCGAGTCCTCAAAATATGCCTATCTTACAAGACCTATACGATATGCTCAAAAATCAGGAAGAAAAGGTCGGTAAAAAGCTTGCAACGGAGATGGAAATCTATGTATCAGGCTCTCTTAATGTCTTTAATCATCAGTCCAATGTGGACTTAGACAAACAGCTCATCTGCTTTGATATTAAGGAGCTTGGAACGCAGCTTAAAAAGATAGGAATGCTTGTTATTCAAGATCAGGTCTGGAACAAGGTTTCAAGAAATAGAAATACTGGCAAAAGCACAAGGTATTACATTGATGAGTTCCACTTGCTTTTAAAAGATGAGCAGACTTCGCAGTATTCTGTGGAAATCTGGAAGAGGTTTCGTAAATGGGGCGGTATTCCGACAGGAATTACGCAGAATGTAAAGGATCTTCTTGCCAGTAAAGAGATTGAAAATATCTTTGACAATACGGATTTTATCCTGATGTTGAATCAGGCAACCGGCGATAGAGATTGGCTTGTAGTAAAGCTTAAAATCTCAAAAGACCAGGAGAAATTCGTTACCAATTCAAGAGCAGGCGAGGGGCTTATTTTCTTTGGAAATACCATTGTTCCCTTTGTAGACAACTTCCCGAAAGACACAATCCTCTATCAGAAGATGACAACGAAGCCTGAAGAAATGAGGTAGTGTCTATGAGCAAAAAAAGAAAGCGAGATTTGAATGAAAGGATAAAAGCAAAAGAAGAAGCGAGCGTTAACGGAAATGACGGTCTGATTGATGCTTCGGGCAGTAAACGAAAGGTTGGGGATGATTATAGGAATAAGTTAACTAAAGATGAGAACAGATTTGACGAGAAGCTTCATGAAAAGGAAAGTAAGAGAATTACTGAAGCCTCTGATACAAGCCTAAGTAATAAAAGCAAAAACGCCATTAAGCGAAATCTTAAAAATGCTGAAGCAAAATCTGAAACCGGCAGTGAAAAAGTATCGGCAACATCGGATTATCAAACGGAAGTCAAAGAAAATCGTATTTACGATCCGCTTGCCAAAGACCAGGACGGAGATGGCGTAGCAGACAGATACGATACCGACTTTAGAGATAGTGAAATATCCTATGAGCCTTTATCAAATAAGAAGTCTAAGCTTCATGAAATGCAGAAGAAAGCGATTAAACGCAAGAATTATTCTGATGATATTTTTACAAGAAAAGGAGCAGAAGACAAAACCATAAAGGATACCATTTCAAAGACGGAAGAAAGCACCAATGCTTCAAGCGATAAAAAGGTCGCAGAAGATAGAGCAAAGAAAAATAGACTCTATAACCGCCATAATAAAGAAACTTTGCTTGGAGCAAGTGCTATATCCGTTGCAAGGGCAAGTGATGTGGCAAGTCGCTATTTATCTACAGGAAGTGATGAAAATAAAGGTGTAGAAGCTGCCGAAAAAGGTCTTGATACATCATCTAAGCTTATTCACGGAATTAAGAATTATTCGGATAAAAGGCGAATGAAAAAGTCCTACGACTTATCCGAAAAGAGCCTTCGTGTACGAAAGAAAAAGTCAAAGCTTGAATTTCGGGAAGCCAAAGAGGAACTTAAAAAGAATGATGAATATAAAAAGGCTTCGGCATATAAGAAATTCCAAAAGAGAAAGCAGATGAAAGCTGCCATAAACGGCAACAATCAGACAAGAATCAGAGACAGAATTAAAAAAGGCGTGATTGATACGCTGAAAGGCTCTAAGGAGCTGATTGTTAAAAAGGCGAAGGGTGTCTTGCTTATTCTGATTGAGATTATTTTTCTTGGAACATTCGTCATTCAGTTTTCAGGCGGAGCAATGTCGGGAGTAGTGAACTCTACAAGTAGTGTTTTAACGACTTCTTACCTATCAAGTGAGGAACAGCTAAAAGGGATAAATCAGTATTTCTCAGGTCTTGAAAATGATTTGTACGACAAAATCGAAAATGTCGAAAGTGATTATCCCGGATATGACGAATACATCGTCAATCAGAACGGCTTTATCGGACACAATGTCCATGAGCTTTTATCGTATATCACGGCAAGGTTTGGGGAAGTGAAAAACATCTCGGAAGTTCGAGGAATTTTGAACGAGCTTTTTAATGATATGTATAAGCTCTCCTATGATGAAGAGATTGAAATCAGATATAGGACAGTTACGGAAACTTATACCGATGAAGATGGAAATGAGTATACCGAAAGTCATGAAGAGCCTTATGAGTATAAAAAACTTATTGTAACCCTCGATAAAAAAGAGATGGACAGCATTATAAGGGAAGTCTTTGCTGAGTATCCCGACAATCTGAAACACTATGAAGCCTTATTCCTTGCTCAAGGAAATATGGCGGAAATCTTCGGTAATACCGACCTGATAAATTCTCTTGGAGGTGTAGGTAATGGTGCTGAATACGAAGCTTCAAGCGAGGTGCAAAAGAAAATAGTAGATGCCGCCTTTATTACTCCATCGCCTGGTCCCGGCTGGTGTGCCATGTGGGTATCACAGGTCTATCAGAACGCAGGGCTTGGATATATCGGAGGAAACGCTAATGATATGTATCGAAACTATACCTTTACATCAGACAGGTCAAAACTAAAAGTTGGAATGCTTGTTGCAGTGGAAAGCAGTAGTAGCGGAAGCACGGCAGGGCTTACCTATGGTCATGTAGGTATTTATATCGGAGACGGAAAGGTAATTGATAATATCGGTCATATAAGAGTAACTACTTTAGATGATTGGATAGCGACTTTTTGTAAGCATCATCCTGTCGGATACGGTTTTCCGCCGAATGTAAAAGGGCATTAGAAAGGAAGGTAAAAATGTGGGAAAAGAACTATACATCGTAAAAAACAAAATACAAAAGTTGAAAGCAAAGAAGGCTCTGATTGATGAACAATTGGAGCCTTTATTCATTCGTGAGGAAGAACTTGAAAATGAGGAAATCGTAGCGATTTGTAGAAAGAACAACATCACAATCGGTGATTTGATGGCAAAGGTAAATAAACAAAAAGCTGAAATGAAAAAGGAGAAGACAAATGAAAACCAGTTTGAAAAAGAATAAGAAGTTTTGGACGGCAGCACTTGCAGTGATTGTAAGTATTAGCTGCATTTTAGGTCTTTGGACAGTTGTTTATGCCAAGGAGCAAAAGACAGAAGTTCCTACAAAAAATGAAGCCGTTCAAACGGAAGTGGAAGTTAATGTAAAATACATCTTTGAAGATGAAAAGGTCTTTAAGGAAGAAAAGATTAAGGCTGAAAAAGGACAGCTTCTTGATAGCGGGGATCTTCCGATACTCCCCGATGATATGAAATTCATTGATGAGTTTCTATTTTATGAAGTAAAGGGCGATGGAAATGATGAAATTATCCGTAAGGTAGCAAAGGTAGAGCTTAAGAATAAAGAAACGCAGACGGAGGAAGAAAAGCCAAAGCAGGATGAAAGTACGCAAACAGAAACCCCAAAGACTGAAGATAAAGGCACACAGACGGAGCTTTCTAAAGAGGATATTTCCAAGATGGAAAAAGAGGCTAAGGAGCTTCAGGATAAACTTGATAAATTAAATGGCGAAATCAAGGATAAAGATAAGTTAAGCGATAAGCAGAAAGAAAAAATCAAAGACCTTGAAGATGAGATTGACAGCCTTAAAGAGAAAGCAAAAAAGAATAAGGGAAATAAGGACTTATCAGAAGATATGAAAAAGGAGATGGATAAGCTGACTGAAAAGGTGAAAGAGCTTGAGAAAAAGGCTACTGAAACCAATAAAGCTCCTGTAACATCGCAGTCAGTTACACCGATTAGCCCGATTTCAGGAATTAAGACAAGCTCGGGTGTTTCTCCTCAAACACCACAGACTTCTGTAAGCAGTTCAGGAAAAGGATCGTCTGATACGGTAAGCTCAGGGAACACTACAAAGGATACAAGTAGAGCGGAAACAAAGGAAAAAGAAAAGGAAGTTCGCTATCCTAATAAGCTGACACCAAAGGCTCCTGCTAATAACAACAGTCAGGATTCATCTATGGATAGTACAAACAAGACTGTAAATACCAATAAGGGAGTAGCTTCAGCACCTTCAAAGGCAAGAGGAACTGTTACGGAAAATAAGGACAATGCAAATAAGGACTATCCGATTCATCATGGAGATGAAAAGGAAGTTGATATGTATTCAGCCGATGCAAGACAGTTTATTACCTTTCAAACAAAAAACGGTAAGACCTTTTATCTTATCATCAACCACGATGAGGATAGTGAGAATGTAATGCTTTTAACGGAAGTATCTGAAGACGATCTTCTAAATATGGTTGAAAAGAAAGAAACACCGAAGCAGGAAATTACCAAAGATGAGCCTGTAAAGGAAGAAGTAAAGCCTGAGAAAAAAGAAGAAAAGAGTGATTTAGGCACATATATTCTTTTGGCTCTTGTAGTAGCAGGTGCTTTAGGCGGCGGATATTATTTCAAGGTTATAAAGAAGAAAGAGAAAGAGGAACTTGAAAATCTTGAAGAAGAGGACGATTTTTTCTCAGAAGCTGAGGAGTATGAGGAAAGTGAAGCTTCTGAAACAGAAGATATTTAATGTATAAAGTGTTGTGAGATTTACTGCCATTGACTATTTGCACCAAATATTATATAATATTTGGTGCAAAGGAGGTGGCATAGCAGATGAATTATAAGCAGAAAATACTGGACAGGATAGAAAGTTTTGAGCCCAATCAGGTTTTCATCGCTAATGATTTTTTTGATATTGCAGGATATGAAACAGTTCGCAGTACATTAAATCGTTTGGTAGAAGATAAAGAGATTATCCGTATTATGAAAGGCATTTACTATAAGCCGAAATATATAGAACTGATCGGAGAGTATGAAGCACCGTCCGTGAATGAAGTTGCGAATGCCATTGCCAGAAAATATAATTGGACGATTGCTCCATCGGGCAATACGGCTCTAAATTTATTAGGCTTATCTACGCAAGTACCGGCAAAGTGGACATACATATCAGACGGAAGATATGCCAGTTTCAGTTTCGGTAATGCAACAATCGAATTTAAGCGTAGAAATAATGGGGATATTTCCAAAATGTCAACACTTACTGCAATGGTGATACAATCTATTAAGGCAATCGGGAAAGATAAAATCACTTCAAAGCAGATTGATTATCTACGAGAAAAATTATCCGAAAAAGAAAAGTCGGAATTGCTTGCGGATAGTAAAACCACAAGTGCCTGGGTATATAGCGTTATTAAGAAAATTTCAGAGGTGTAGAAATGTTTGAATACAAAAAGATGTCAAAAAATGAATTGGAGCAAGTTATCAAAAATGCTTCCTTGAAAATCGGTGTAAATGAGGTAATTCTTGAAAAAGATTATTGGGTATGCTTTGTTTTGAATTATCTTTTCTCTAAGTGTAAGTGGAAAGAGGCTTTTACCTTTAAGGGTGGCACAAGTCTTTCAAAATGCTTCAATTTAATTCAAAGATTTTCCGAAGATATTGATTTAATCCTTGATTGGAGAGTAATCGGATATAGCTTTGATGAACCGTGGCAAGAACGCTCCAACACAAAGCAAGATAAATTTAATAAAGAGTCCAATCAAAAGACGGAAGACTTTCTAAAAAATGAATTTGTTCCTCAGTTAGAAAGTGATTTTAGAGATATGCTTAATGAGGAGTTTCATATAAGAATAGATAAAAGCGATCCGCAGACAGTTCTGTTTGAATACCCGAAAGCATTCAAGTCTTCATATGTAACACAAGCAGTAAGGCTTGAGATTGGAACACTGGCAGCATGGACACCATCGGAAGCAGTTCATATTGTGCCTGATATACAAAAAATATATCCTATGCTCTTTGACGGGGATTTTATAGAAGTTAGAACCGTTCTTCCTGAAAGAACATTCTGGGAGAAAGCGACTATCCTTCATCATGAAGCAAACAGACCGAAAGAGCTTGCAATACCTAAAAGATATGCAAGACACTATTATGATTTAGTGTGCATAGCAAATTCGAGGTATAAAGACAGAGCATTTAAGAGCTTTGAGCTTCTTGAAAAAGTTGTTCAGTTTAAGCAGAAATTCTATCCAAGGAAATGGGCAAAATATGAAGAAGCTACAACTGAAACAATCAGACTTATGCCTGATGAGTATCGCCTAAAGGAGATTAAAGATGACTATAAAAATATGACTGAAATGTTCTTTGGCGAGTATCCGAGTTTTGAAGAGCTGATGAATTCAGTGCTCGAACTGGAAAAAGAAATTCGCGAAATTAAATAATGCACCAAAAATAACACAATATTTGGTGCAAAGTGCAGGGCGAGAGAGTAAAATCTTTCGCTCTTTTTTATTGAAACAGGAGGAAAAATATACATGGAACATAAACTTGTGATAGCGGAAAAACCGAGTGTTGCTATATCTATCGCCAAGGTTATCGGAGCGAAAAATAAAAAAGACGGATATTATGAGGGAAACGGCTATAAAGTATCATGGTGCGTTGGACATTTAATTCAGATGGCAAATCCTGACGCTTATGATGAAAAGTATGCGAAGTGGAATATGGCTGATTTACCGATTATTCCAAGCGAATACAAGTATGAGGTGGCAAAATCCACTAAGAAACAGTTTGCTATTCTTAAAAAGCTGATGAACGACAAAGAGATTGATACAATTATCAATGCGTGCGATGCAGGTCGTGAGGGAGAGAGCATTTTTAGACTGGTATATAACGAGGCTAAATGCAAAAAGAAAATGCAGCGTTTATGGATTTCATCTATGGAAGATAGTGCCATTAAAGAGGGCTTTGATAACCTAAAAGCTGGAAAGGACTATGATAGTCTCTTTGAATCGGCACAGGCAAGAGCTATCGCAGATTGGCTTGTCGGAATGAACATCAGTAGGCTCTATTCGTGCCTATATAAGCAAAATTATTCTGTTGGCAGAGTGCAGACACCGACTCTTGCCATGATGGTAAAAAGAGATGATGAGATAGCAAATTTTAAGAAAGAAAAATACTATACAGTGGAGCTATATACAAATGGATTTACACTTTCAACAGACAGAATTGATGATGAGGTTGCTGTTGAACAATTACTTAATTTAATCGGAGAAACGATTGAAATAACTGATGTCATACAGAAAGAAAAAATAACAAAGCCTGATCTTCCTTTTGACCTGACAACACTTCAAAGAGAGTGCAATAAGTATTTTGGATACTCAGCCAAGCAGACACTTGATTATGCTCAAAGTTTATATGAGAAAAAACTGATTACCTATCCAAGAACAGACAGCAGATGCTTAACAGAGGATATGATTACAAGTACCATCAATAATATTTTAGGGAAGAATGACTTTGATACAGGGCGTATCAAGACGGTATTTAACTCAAAAAAGGTTACGGATCATCATGCGATTATTCCTACAGTAAGCTCAATGATCGAAGATTTATCGAGCATTCCTGAGAGTGAAGCAAAGGTATATTGGCTTATTTCTAATAAGCTTCACGCAAGTGTGGGCTATCCGTTAATTGAGAACACAACGAAGATTGTAGCTGAATTTGACGGCTTTGAATTTACGAGTACCGGCAAGGTTATTAAGGATGAGGGCTTTACCAAGTATTTGAAAGAATATAAGGCGAAAAAAGATGAGGACATGGAGCTTCCTGATGTAAGAGTTGGAGAGGTTATAAGCATTGAAAATAAAGAGATTAAAGAAAAATTTACCCAACCTCCGAAACACTTTACTGAAGATACGCTATTAAAGTCTATGGAGATTGCAGGAAATGATGCCTTAGAAAAAGGTGTAGAGGTGGAAAGAAAAGGTCTTGGCACTCCGGCAACAAGGGCAGGTATTATTGAAAACTTAATCTTTAAGGGATTTGTAGAAAGAGATAAGAAAAATCTTATAGCCACACATAAAGGAATCAGCCTTGTAACCATTGTTGAGGATGCCTTTAAGTCCGCTAAGACAACGGCTGAGTGGGAAATGAAGCTATCGGATATTGCAAAAGGAAAGGCAAGTAAGGATGAGTTTCTAAAAGAAATTGAAACTGAGATTAAAAAGACGATAGAAAAATACAGAAAGTAAGTTTTAAGGGAATGAGAGATTATCTTGTTCCCTTATTTTTTTGGAGGTGATTACGATAGAAGAGATAAAAGTGTTGGAGCTTTTCGGTGGCATCGGTGCTATAAGAAAGGCATTTATAAGGCAAAAAATTCCATATAGGATAGTTGATTATGTGGAAGTCGATAAGAACTGTGTAAAAAGCTATAATGCACTCTATGGAGCATATTTTAAGCCACAGGATATAGTAAAGTATCATCCACCGGATGAAAGAATAGACTTTGTAATGCACGGCAGTCCTTGTCAGGATTTTAGCCGTAGCGGACTTAAAAAAGGCGGAGAAAAAGGAAGTGGCACAAGGAGTAGCTTGCTATTTGAAACAATACGGATAATTGAAGAAATGAAGGAAAAGCCCAAGGTTGTCCTTTGGGAAAATGTAAAGGGAGTTCTCGATAAGAATATGAGAGCTTCCTTTTTTCATTACCTAAAAGAAATGGAAAGGCTCGGATATGAGAGCAAATACAAGATATTAAACGCTATGGATTTCGGTATTCCGCAAAATAGAAAGCGTATCTTTGTTGTGAGCATACTCGGACAAAATGATTTTGATTTTGAAGCTCTTAAAAAAGCGGAAACAAGAAGCATTGATGATTTTCTCCAAAAAGGTGTTTCAGACTTTTATGAAGTAAGACAGGAGTCAATGCTCAGATACTTATCGGGCAATCCTAAAAATATGAACTTCAAAGGTCGCTTAAAAATCATAGATAAATACGCCTATACCATTTCCACAAAGCAAGTACGAGTACCAAACTCGGGACTTGTAGATATAGGAAACGGTAAGTACAGGTATCTTACGGAAAGGGAGTGTTTAAGACTTATGGGCTTTGATGATGAAGACTTTGACAATATAAGAGCCATTTATCCGAAAAGACCGGGCAAAACATCATCTATATTGTATAAGCAAACCGGCAACAGCATCGTGGTAAATGTGCTTGAAGCGATTTTGAATGAAATATACAGGAGGTAAGAATGAGAACGAACGATTTTTACAATATTATGGAGCTTGTAAAAAGAGATGTTTTAGATAGCGAAAGCGAATATCTGAAACTCTTAAAGGTTGTCGGAAACAATCAGAAATACGACTTTTTAAGTCAGCTAAGTATCTATGATAAAAATCCGAATGCCACAGCTTGTACAAGCTTTGATTTATGGCGAGAACGATTTAACCGTACTGTTATGAGAGGGCAAAAGGGCATACCAATCCTAAATGACAGTAATGCCTTTCAAAAGGTCGGATATATCTTCGATGTCAGCCAGACAACTTCAATGGACAGGAATGTCAATGAAGTTAAGCTATGGTCTTTTGATAAAGAAAATAATGGCAAAGCCTTAAAAGACATGATTGATTTGCAAGGATATGAGACAAGTGATAGCTTAACTGAAAATCTTTATACTTTAAGCCGAATATATGCCGATGAGAGCATTTACGAGCTTGCAAACAATTTAAGAATTGCAGATGAAGATAGAAACTCATTTGCAAACTTTATGAGAAACTCGGTAGCTTATGCCGTTTCAAACAGATTTCAAATTGATTATCCGTTTCCGATGGATAATTTAAGAGAAAATTTTAAGTCTATCGACAGCATATCTTTAATGAGTGTCGGCACTTGTATTTCAAATGCTTGTAGCCAAATCATCGAGGAGACGAGAAGCAGAACGAGAAATTTTTCTAAAAATAGAGACCTGACAAAGAACCTTAGTGCCGATTATAATGAAAATAAAGTAAATGAATTAGGAGGAAATGATAATGTTATTCGATCAGATGACGAAAGAAATGATGAGCAAAGAAACCGAATTTTCGGGAGTGGAGAATACGGACGAGATAGTAGCAATCATCAAGGAGAAGACCCTAAGCAGCCTGGAAGAAGAGAAGAGCTTTATGGAGGAATTTCCGAATCCGACTTACGCAGTGATGAGACTGGAGTATCTTTCAGAGAGCAAGGACGAGGAGAACTATCAGATGCTAATCGACCTTTACAAAGAGAGGAAGCTGGTATCTCACTTAATGGAAATTCAGAAAAGAGCAATCGGCTTTATGAGGGACGAGAAGCCGAAACTGATGAAAGCACAGAATATAGTAAGCGAGGAAGATCCGAAGTATCAGGCGATGATTTCAGCCTTGAAAGAAATGACAATCAAGGAAGTAGTCGAAGCGTAGAAGAAAACGGCATAAAAGAGATGCAAGAGGGAGCTGAAAATGCTTCCTTTTTCTATTCTAAGGATAATCCTAATGAGCTGATGACCGAGGAAATGCTTGAAAGAGTGCCGAAACTTTATGAGCAGGAAAGTATTTTACTTGCCGATAAGGAAGTACACGCTGCATATATCATCCCGTTTAGAAGTAATTGGACCTGGTATATGACGGAGTATGATAGAGAAAGTGGCGATGCCTTTGGACTTGTACTTGGGATTGAACCTGAATGGGGATATTTTAATCTTGAGGAGCTAAAGGAGTTAAATGCACAAAGACTTATCTTAGAAGATTTTCCGAAAACATTTAGGGAATTTAAAGACACAGAGCTTAAAAAGCAGATGAGCGAGGAAGAGCTTCAGATGGTCTTCAATGGTGAGCTGAGTTTTGAAGATGAAAGGGTTTATAAAGCAGCAGGTAATGAATTACCGGACGAATACGCGGAAGAATTAAGTCCTAACTTTGCCGAAGAAGTCAGCTCTATTATGGAAGAATATGAGGTTACAAGAGAAGAAGCCGTAAGCAGACTTGCGACAAGTAAGCTTGAAGAAGCTCTTAAAGGTACTAATATTTCTATCCAAGATTTTAATGATGAGCAGTTAGATGTGATATTAAGTGCCATTAAAGAATATGATTTTTACGGTAATGAAATCACGGAAATAGCTGAGCCTAAGCTTCCTGTTTGGAAAATGGAGCAGTTAAAATGGCTGATTGATGATTGGAACAAAGGAGAGACAAAAGTTACAGCAGAGAAGATACAGTATCTTAAAAACCTTGACATTGATATTGCGAAATTCAATGTGCTTAAAGGTTATCTTGTAAATGACGAGGTGAGCATAGAGCAGGTTGAAAGCTTTAAGGAAAATATCGGCTTTGTAACGATGAGCGAGTTTGTGGATAGTCTTAAAGAAATAGCTTCAGATAATGAATTTGAGAAAGTGGCAATCAAAGTCGGAAATGAATTTATCCTTGCAGGTAAAAAAGACGGATTTGCTATTAGTCTTGAAGACACGGGAAGAAAGGTTGTTATTGAGGAGAAAGAATACACTCTTAATCGTGGAGTAAGTTTTGAGGATAGTCAAAAGGTAGATAAGCTGATAGATAGTGGCAAATATGAAGCCTTTAAGATAAATGATTACGCAGTAGAAAGCGATACCCAATCAGAAAATCAAGAAGCCGTTCAGGGAAATATTTTTGACTATCTGAGCGAGGAAAAGGAAGAAGCTGCCACAGAGCCTAAATTGGATTTATCTCCTGGAAGAACGGTCTATATGAAGCATGAAGCCTATACCATTCACGAGGTAAGTAAGAACGAAATTATAGGTAAAAATGATTTATGGCTCGATCCTGTAAGACAAGGTAACCGCCAAATACCGATCGTAAGCTTTGCTGATGATAAAGAGCTTTTGGAAAAGATAAGTTTTGATAGACCGAAACTCATTGTAGGAGATGAAGTTCATTACAAGGATAAAGACTTTACCATAACAAGATTTGACGATATGGGTGGTGGACTAAAGACTATCACCATAAAAGATAATGCTGAATACTTAGGTGGTATGATAACCGGCTCGGAGGTTATCCCATATAGGCTTGAAAGAGATTTGGAAAGACTATTCGGACTTGAGGATAAACCAAAAGAGAAAGCATCCAATTTCAAGATTACAGAGGAGATTTTACCTGAAAAACTCACACCGAGCGAAAGGTTAAACCAAAACCTCGAAGCTATCTCAATGCTAAATAGAGTTGAAAAGGGCGAAAGAGAATTTGACAGTACGGCACAGGAAGTTTTAGCAAAATATGTCGGCTGGGGCGGACTTTCCGAAGTTTTCGATGAAGAAAAGGGAGGTCAATGGGAGACCGCAAGAAAATTCCTAAAAGAAAATCTATCGCCTTTAGAATATGAAGCGGCTAAGGAATCAACCTTAACTGCCTTTTTTACGCCTAAAACAGTTATTGACGGCGTATATAAGACTCTTTCTGATATGGGCTTTAAGAGTGGAAACATCTTAGAGCCGAGTATGGGAGTTGGAAACTTCATCGGAAATCTTCCGGATGAAATGAATAAGTCCAAGTTTTACGGAGTTGAGCTTGACTCTGTCAGCGGTCGCATCGGAAAGCTTCTTTATCCTAATAGCGACATACAGGTAAAAGGCTTTGAAGAAACAAGCTTCTCCAATAACTTCTTTGACATAGCAATCGGGAATGTTCCTTTCGGAGAATTTAAGGTTAATGACAGAGAGTATAACCGAAACAACTTTCTAATCCACGATTACTTCTTTGCAAAATCCATTGACAAGGTGAGAAATGGCGGTGTTATCGCTTTTATCACATCAAGCGGAACGATGGATAAGAAAGATGAAAGTATCAGAAGATATATAAATGCAAGAGCTGAGTTTTTAGGAGCAATCAGGCTTCCAAACGACACTTTTAAGGGCGTAGCTGGAACAGAAGTAACAAGCGATATTATCTTCTTAAAGAAAAGAGACAGCGTTCTTGAGCGTGATGAGCCCTGGGTGCATTTAGCTGAAGATGGAAATGGGCTAACCTACAATAAATACTTTGTGGAGCATCCTGAAATGGTACTTGGCACAATGCGTGAAGTATCAGGGAGATTTGGAAACACTATTTCCTGTCTTCCAAAAGAAAATGCCGATTTAAGAGAGAGTCTTGAAAAGGCAAGTAAGGAAATCTCTAAAGAGAGTAAGTACGAAGAGATAGAACTTCTTGATGATGAGATAACTTCCATTCCGGCAACAGACGATGTCAAAAACTTCTCCTATACCGTTATTGATAACGATGTGTATTACAGGGAAAACTCGCTATTTATTAAAAAAGAGGTATCGGATAAGAACAAAGAAAAGATTAAAGACTACCTAAAGCTGAATGAAGCTTTAAAAGATGTTATTAAAAGCCAAAAGGAAGATTTCAGCGATGAAGAGATAAAGGCTTCTCAGGAAAAATTAAATGAAGTTTATGACAACTTTTCTAAAAAGCACGGCTTTGTAAATAACCTTTCAAATACAAGAGCATTAAGAGAAGACAGCAATTTCCCTCTTGTATCATCCATTGAAATACTTGATGAGGAAGATAACTTTAAGGCTAAGGGAGATATTTTCTTCAAGCGTACTATCACAAAAGCAAGAGTAATTGACCATGTGGATACCTCACTTGAAGCATTGGTGCTTTCTATATCGCAAAAAGGCTATGTGGACTTTGAATATATGCAAGGTCTGACAGATAAAGATAGAAGTACTATCATTTCGGAGCTTAGAGGAGAAATTTTCCTAAATATTCGAGAGGAGAATACAAGGTTTAATCAGAAGCTTTCATTTGACCTTGAAGACGGCGATTTGCCGTTTAGCTGTAGTGATGAGAATAATTCCTTTAAGTACGCCTATGTAACAAAAGATGAGTATCTAAGCGGAAATATCAGAGAAAAGATAGGTATTGTGGATAGCTATATTGCAAGGTTAAGTCAAGCACAAAGAATGCTTCCGGATGAAAATACAGATGAAAAGGAATTGCTTGCAAATGAATTAAACCGACTTGAATTTCAAAAGGCAGAGCTTCAAAAGGTTATGCCGAAAGAACTTGAAGCAAGCGAGATAAATGTCAGACTCGGTGCTGCCTGGATACCTGCAAAGGATATAGAACGCTTTGTCTTTGAAACTTTAAAAACACCGGGCTGGGCAAGATGGGATATAAAGGTCAAGTTTTCTCATCTTACAAGTGAATGGAATGTTGAGGGCAAAAGTAAAGATAGGGGCAACGACCTTGCGGAAATGACCTATGGTACAAGTAGAGTGAGTGCCTACAAGCTGATTGAAGATGCTCTAAACCTAAAGGAAACAAAGGTATTTGACCAGATAGTAAATCCTGACGGCTCTAAAACATCGGTCTTAAATAAAAAAGAAACGATGCTTGCAGGACAAAAACAGGAGCTTCTGAAAGAAGAGTTTAAGAACTGGATATTTAACGATCAGGAGCGAAGAAACAGGCTTGTAAATGTATATAACGAGAAATTCAATTCAATCCGAAATCGTGAGTATGACGGCAGCAATCTGACCTTTGAGGGTATGGGCGAGGGGATTGACCTATATGAACATCAAAGAAATGCTATCGCAAGAATCCTTTATGGCGGAAATTCACTTCTTGCTCATGTAGTAGGTGCCGGCAAGACATTTGAAATGGTAGCAAGCTCTATGGAAGCAAAAAGGCTTGGAATGTGTACGAAGTCATTATTTGTTGTTCCTAATCACTTGACTGGACAAATCGGAAGAGAGTTTATGCAGCTTTATCCGTCCGCCAACATCATGGTGGCCGACAAAAAGGATTTCGAGCCGAAAAACAGAAAAAGATTTATCGGAAAGATTGCAACAGGCGAGTATGATGCGGTAATAATCGGGCATAGTCAGTTTGAGAAAATCCCGATGAGTAAAGAGTATCAACAAAAGCATATTCAGGATCAGATTGATGAGATTATAAATTATGTTGAGGAATACAAGCACGACAGAAATCAGAATTTCACAGTTAAAGAGCTGCAAAAAACAAGAAAGAAGTTGGAAGCAAGGCTTGAAAAACTAAATGATGATTTCAAGAAAGATGCTGTCATTACCTTTGAAGAGCTTGGCGTGGATAAACTTATTGTCGATGAAGCTCACAACTACAAGAATCTTTATCTTTATACGAAGATGAGGAATGTAGCAGGCATTGGGCAGTCGGAAGCCTTTAAGTCTTCCGATATGTTCATGAAGTGTCGCTATATGGATGAGATGACAAACGGAAAAGGTATCGTATTTGCCACAGGAACGCCTGTATCAAACTCGATGACGGAGCTTTATACCATGCAGAGATATTTGCAGTATGAAGAGCTTAAGAAAAATGGCTTGGAGCATTTTGATTCTTGGGCTTCTACCTTTGGTGAAACACAGTCAGCTTTTGAACTTTCTCCTGAGGGAACCGGATATAGAGTGAAGACAAGATTTTCCAAGTTCTATAATCTTCCGGAGCTTATGAGTATGTTTAAGGAAGTGGCAGATATTCAAACCGCGGATATGTTAAATCTTCCTACACCTGAAGCACACTATGAAGTTGTTAAGACAATGCCGAGTGATGAACAGAAAGAAATATTAAAAGGTTTATCTGAAAGAGCGGATAAGGTCAGAAATAGGGAAGTTGAGCCAGAAGAAGATAATATGCTTAAAATTACCAATGATGGTAAGAAGCTCGCCTTAGATCAGCGTTTAATCAATCCTTTACTTCCTGATAATCCTGATAGCAAGGTCAATGTCTGCGTTAAAAATGTGTTTTCTATATGGGACAAGACAAAAGCGAATAAGTCCACACAGCTTCTTTTCTCCGATATGTCCACCCCAAAGGGAGATGGAGAATTTAATATCTATGATGATATAAGGGATAAGCTTGTGGCAATGGGAATACCGAAAGAAGAAATCGCCTTTATCCATGAAGCAAATTCCGATAAGCAAAAGGATGAACTTTTTGCAAAGGTAAAAAAAGGAGAAATCCGTATCTTAATTGGTTCTACTCAGAAAATGGGAGCAGGTACTAATGTGCAAAATAAGCTGATTGCAATGCACGATTTAGATGTTCCGTGGAGACCGGCAGACCTTGAGCAGCGTGCGGGTAGAATTGTTCGTCAGGGAAATGAAAACAAAGAAGTAAATATCTATCGCTATATTACTGAGAACACCTTTGATGCCTACCTGTGGCAGACCATAGAGAATAAGCAAAAGTTCATTTCTCAGATAATGACAAGCAAGACTCCGGTCAGAGTGGCGGAAGATGTGGACGAAAGTAGCCTTAACTATGCGGAGATTAAGGCACTGGCAACAGGTGATCCGAAAATCAAAGAGAAAATGGACTTGGATAATGAGGTTACGAAGCTTAAAATGCTGGAAGCCAATTACAAGTCAAATCGCTACCGCTTGGAAGACAAGATTGTAAAAACCTATCCTGATGAAATCACAAGGCTTGAAAAACTTATTGAAGCCGTTAAAAAGGATATATCAAGCATAGAGCCATTAGGAGATGGCGAAAACAAGTTTACTTCCATAACCATTAACGGAGCGAAGATAACGGATAAAAAAGAAGCGGGCGAAAAGCTGCTTGAAGCTATAAAGACCGTAAAAGTAAATGAGAGTAAGGTTATCGGTAAATATCGAAATATGGACTTGGAAGTAAGCTACAACTTCTTTACCAATGAGCATAATTTCAGCTTAATCGGTGCTTCTAAAACGATAGGAGAGCTTGGAACAAGTGCAGATGGTAATATTACAAGACTTGATAATGCCCTTGAGAAAGTGCCTGAAAAATTAATGAGACTTGAAGAAAAACTCATCAGTACCAAAGAGCAGCTTGAAAATGCTAAAGAGGAATTAAAAAAGCCTTTTGAAAAGGCGGATGAACTGAAAACTAAGGTATTAAGACTGGCGGAGTTAAATAAGCTCCTTGATATGGGAGAGGTGGAAGAAAAAGAAAATCCCAATCCATTAGTGGAAGATGTGAAAAGAGCAATTATTGACTTCTGTAACAGAGAGTATGAAGAAAATCATAGCTATGATGAATTCAATACGCTGTACCCTGATTTAAAGCATATAGGCATTGCCTATACGAATACACCTGATGAAAAGCACGATATACAGTTTGAACTTAATCTTGAGGACTTTACGGCTACGCAGCTTGTAAACGGCAAAGAGATAAGCCATTACGATTATGTAAAAGAAAACGACAGTGAAGAAAAGGCTCTTGATTGCATGAAGTTTGAAATGGAAAACGGCGAGTTTTCTACTTTTGTTTCTGTTGATGAGGAAGAATTAAGACAGGCGTTAGGACTTGAAATTGACGATGAAGGTAATTTCTATGATCCGCTTGCAAAGGACTTGGATAATGACGGCGTGCCTGACAGATATGATAATGATTTTAGAGATAGTGACTACTTTGAGACTACCTATGATGTGGAAGACAATCTCCACGCAAAGGAAGAAAAGCCGTCTATCTTAGGGCAGATTAAGTCGTTCCAGTCGGAACAAAGAGAAAAAGAAGTAAAAGATACGAAATCAAAAGAACACGATGAACGATAAGGGGCTTGTATTAAGTCCCTTATACACTTTTAACAACAAATATGGAGATATGAACAATGAATTACAAGGAAATGAGAAATACCATCGAACAGATGGCAAACGAGAACTATGAGGACTTTACAAAGGCTCTTATTAGTTTTGAAAAGGGCGTGAATGACAAGGAAGCATTGGATATATTGTATGACAACTATACAAATAACGACTCACTAACACTGCTTAACGAGGAATTTGACTATATGATTGATGAGCTTCGTGAAAGCGGTCAGATTAAGGAGAATGCAAGTCTTGAGATAGAAGACAATGACCTGGTCAATATTGTCGGCAATATTGTCGGTGATGTCGAGATAGTAGAACGAGAAAACAAGAACGGAGAAGCCTTTAAGGTAGTCAATTTCTCAGTTGTATCAAAAGACGATGAGGGCAATAAGCACTATACAAATTGCTCTGCTTATGGAGAAAAGGGCGATATTCCAAAGGACTTTAAACAAGGAGATTTTGTAAAGCTCTTCGGTCAGGAGAGAAAATCCATTGATGATAATGGCAAAGAGCATACGAATGTGAGGATACTTGCTTCTAAGCTCTTAAAAGCCAAGGAGCAAATGAAGAGCCAGGAAGAGAAGAAAGAGTCCGTCCTTGGAGCAATTAAGAAATTTAAGGCTGAAGAAAAAGCAAAGCCTATTGAGAAAAAAGAAGCTTCCAAAGAAGCGGAAAGATAAAGAATTGTCGGTGCGGTCTTCGGACTGCACCGGCTTTTTTGTATATGGAATAAATTCTAAATTTATGGTAAAATATATGAAATGAAACTTCATGAACACGAATTAGAGAGGTGAAGATATGAAGGTTAGCTATAATGGATTATGGAAAATACTAATTGATAAGAATATGAATAAAAAAGATCTGGCAGAAAAAGTATCTTTAGCACCGGCTACTATAGCAAAAATGGGTAGAGGTGAATTTGTCAGTATGGAGATTTTATATCGAATCGGCAAAAAATTGAATGTCGATTTTGCGGATATGGTTTCAATTGTTAATGGTGAGGAGAGTGAATAATATGAGTGAGGTTAAAAATTATTCAAGAAATAAGGACTTCAATGAGGCTACAAGAGTACAAATGCCTGCGTTGGTTCATTTATCTCGCCTGGGATATAAGTATTTCGGGAAAATAACTGAAGATATGAAGGGTATTAAGTATGATGGAGATACTAATATTCTTTTAGAAGTTTTTAAAGATCAATTCAAAAAATTAAACCCTGCTCATGCTGGAGAAGTTGAAGAAGTTTTAAGAAACATAAGGCAGGAATTGGACAATGACGATTTAGGCAAGAGTTTTTATAAGAGATTAGTGGCAATTTCTCCAACAAAACTCATTGATTTTGAAAATATAAACAACAATACTTTCCATTATACTGCTGAGTTTACTTGTAAAAATGGACAGGATGAATTCAGACCGGACATTACACTTTTTGTAAATGGGCTTCCTCTTGTATTTATTGAAGTTAAGAAGCCTAATAATAAAGGTGGAATGGTTGCGGAAAGCAAGAGGATGAATGACCAAAGATTTCCAAACAAGAAATTTCGCAGGTTTATTAACATCACTCAACTAATGATTTTCTCTAATAATATGGAGTATGAAACCTTGGGAGGAATAACACCTATTCAGGGTGCGTTTTATTGTACTGGGGCAAGAGATACAACAAAATTCAATTGTTTTAGAGAAGAAAATCCTGGCAACAATGATGTAGCTCCATTTATCCAAGATTTTCCGTATTTGGATATAAATCAAGATATGGAAAAGCAAATTCTATCAGATTTTAATTGCCAAGTAATCCATACATCTCCAGAATATCAGACTAACTTAAATGAGAATACGCCGACAAACAGAATAATTACATCAATGTGTTCAAAACAAAGACTGTTATTTCTTCTGAAATATGGATTTGCTTATGTAAGAATAGATAGAGAAATTGATGGTGGTAAGATTGAAAGCTTAGATCAAAAGCATATTATGAGATACCAACAATTTTTTGCAACGCTTGCTGTAATAGAAAAACTGGAAGAGGGGATTAAATCAGGTGTTATTTGGCATACACAAGGCAGTGGAAAAACAGCATTGTCTTACCACTTAACCTATGCCTTAACAGATTATTATGCAAAACAGAATAAAGTAGCTAAGTTTTATTTTATTGTAGATAGATTAGATTTGTTAGAGCAAGCATCTTCAGAATTTGAGGCAAGAGGTTTAGTGGTCAAAACTGCAAGTAGCAGAAAAGAACTGATGGCTCAATTCAGAACAAACCAATCTCAAGACGGAAACAGTGGAAAAACAGAAATCACAGTTGTCAACATTCAAAGATTTGCTGAAGATAAAGAAAAAGTCGTGATTAACGATTATGACACAAATCTTCAAAGAATATTTATCATCGATGAAGCACATCGAGGATATAATCCGAAAGGCTGTTTCTTGGCAAATCTGTTTGATGCGGATCAAGAATCTATAAAGATAGCCTTGACCGGAACGCCTTTGCTTAAAGAAGAAAGAGCTTCATGGAAAGTGTTTGGTAATTACTTGCATACTTATTATTATGACAAGTCAATTCAAGATGGATATACCTTGAAAATAATAAGGGAAGACATTGAAACTTCATACCGTGAAAAGCTTTCTGAAATTTATGACAGTATTGAGCATTTGGTTGAGAAAAAAGATATAAAGAAAAGCTATATAGTAGAACACGATTCCTATGTGAAAGAGCTTTTACGATATATTATCTCGGATTTGAAAAAATTCAGAGAAATTCAGGGAGACGATACATTAGGCGGAATGGTGATTTGCGAAACAAGTGAGCAAGCAAGGAAACTATTTGCTTATTTCGATGAAATACAAGAAGAACTGAATTGCAACGCTTCTGTAAAAAGTAAGTTAAAAGCGGGGTTAATTCTTCATGATAGCGATGATAAAGAGACAAGAAAAGAAATAGTTAATGATTTCAAGAAAAATAATACAATAGATATTCTTATTGTGTTTAATATGCTTTTGACCGGATTTGACGCTCCAAGACTAAAAAGGCTATATTTCGGGAGAAAATTGAAAGATCATAATCTTCTACAAGCTTTGACGAGAGTTAACAGACCTTACAAAGATAATTACTATGGATATGTCATTGATTTTGCAGATATTAAAAAGAACTTTGATGAGACAAATGAAGCTTATCTAAAAGAACTTAACAGGTTTAAGGATCCTGCTGAAACAGGCGATGGAAATACAATGGATACACTGAGCCAAGTTCTTGAAAGTCCCGAAGAATTAGTTGCAAAGATGAAAGAAGTAAGGCAAGTTTTATTTAACTATACCATAGACAATGCAGAGGATTTTAGCTCCGAAATATCAACAATAGAGGATAAAGAAGAGTTGTTAAAGTTAAAAAAGGTGCTTATATCTGCAAGAGATTTGTGCAATATTGTAAGAACTTTTGGCGATGAGGAATTGAAACAAAAATTTGAAAAACTTGAGATAACAAAGTTGCCTTCAATGATTTCTGAGGTTTCACATTGCATAGATATTATCAACCAAAAAGAAGTTTTCAGTATGCATGATGAAACGAAGCAAATTGTTAATAAGGCGATGGAGGATATAGAGTTCAGTTTCAAATCTATAAGCAAAGAAGAAATGAAAATTATATCTGGAGGCATTGAGATAAAGGAAAAATGGAAAAAAACCATAAATGAATTTGCCGAAAATTTCGATCAAGATGATCCAGAATATATCACACTTAGAGAAGCTTTCATGCAAAGATTTAAAGAACATGGTTTTGTAATTGACAGTATCAAAGAATTTAATGAGCAATCGGAAGCATTGGAAGATGTTTTGAAAAAATTGGCTGAAATTAAGAGGAAAAATACTGCTATATTACGAAGATATAATGGCGATACTAAGTTTGCTCGTGTGCATAAGAGGATAAAGGAAGAAAATGAGCGAAGAAGGATGACTTCAGCAACTCCAATTGCTTCTGAATACGATGAGGATATTGTTGATGTGCTGAATACAATAAAGAGAAATATTGATAGTAAGGTTTATGATCGTAACGACATATTGAAGAAAGATGCGTATTTTGAGCAAACTGTGATGAAGGAAATAACAGACTCAATGAACAGCATGAATTTTTCAAATAGCCGTGAAGATAGGTCATTTATTCAATTCAGAATAAGTCGAGAATATCTTGATCAGTACAACTCTTACTACATGTATGCTTAAGGGAGAAAGTATGAATATTAAGGAAAAGACTATACAGTTAATAGATAATTTAAAAGCTACTTGCCAAGTTTATGGACTTGGCAACGATGGAAATGAATATAAAATAATCACTCAAGTATTTCTTTTCAAGTTCTTGAATGATAAATTCGGAGTGGAAGTCAAAAAAATCAGTGAAAGACTTCGCAATGCGTCTAAATGGGAAGAAGAATACAGAAAAATGACAGAGGATGAAAGGCTTGATTTATTCGATCAGCTTTCTCCGGATATTCCAAGATTAAATCCAGAACATTTAATATCAAACTTATGGAATCAGCAGTCAAAAGGCGATTTTGATGTCATTTTCGATTCTACGATGACGGATATTGCAGACAAGAATAAGGAAATATTCTCCACAGAAACAACTGAAAAAACAAAAATAGCTTTATTTGAAAAAATAACTACCAATGTTACAGACGATGCACAAAGAGCTCCTTTTGCACGAGCTTTGGTGGATAAACTTATCAATTTTTCTTTTGATGAAGCATTTAATGAACATTATGATTTTTTTGCAGCTATATTTGAGTATTTGATTAAAGACTATAATACAGCTGGCGGTGGAAAATATGCTGAATACTACACTCCTCATGCAATAGCGACAATTATGGCTCCCTTGCTTGTGGGAGAAAATAAGGATTTGCACAACATAGAATGCTACGATCCTTCGGCGGGAACAGGCACACTGCTTATGGCGTTATCACACCAAATTGGCGAAGATAGGTGTACTATCTTTTCTCAGGATATATCTCAAAGAAGTAATAAAATGTTGAAGTTAAACCTTATTTTGAATGGCTTAGTTTCTTCTTTAGATCATGCTATTCAAGGAGATACCTTAGTTAGCCCGTATCATAAAAGCGATGATGGAAAAGAACTTAGACAATTTGATTATGTAGTATCCAATCCACCTTTTAAAATGGATTTTTCTGAGAATAAAGCGAAATTAGATCAAATGCCCGTTCGTTTTTGGGGTGGCGTTCCGAAAATTCCTGCTAAGAAAAAAGAGAGTATGGCAATTTATACGCTCTTCATTCAGCATGTCATAAATTCGCTTAAAAGCAATGGAAAAGGTGCGATTGTTGTTCCAACTGGATTTTTAACGGCAAAATCAGGTGTTGAAAGTAAGGTATTAAAACACATTGTTGATAGAGAAATTATTAGTGGAGCAATTAGTATGCCGTCCAATGTTTTCGCAAATACCGGCACAAATGTATCTGTTTTATTCTTTGATAAATCAAAAGAGACAAAGAAAGTAGTTCTTATTGATGCTTCTAAGCTGGGCGAGGAATACAAAGATGGTAATAATCAAAAAAGGAGATTGCGTCCGGAAGAAATAAATAAAATAGTTGAGACATTTAACAACAAAGAAGAGGTAGAGGATTTTTCTGTTGCGGTTACTTATGATGAGATAAAAGAAAAGAAGTATTCACTTGCAGCTGGTCAATATTTTGATGTAAAGATTGATTATGTCGAATTAACACAAGAAGAATTTCAGGCAAAAATGGATGAGTACCAAGCAAAATTAAGAGAATACTTTGCAGAAGGAGATAAGCTCAAGGCTGAGATTATGGAACAGTTAAAGAAGGTGAAGTATGAGTAATTTTCCTAAAAAGCTCTGTGTACCCATTCATTCTCCGCTTAATAAATTAGATACTGAGAAACAGACTTATGGATGTAGGCAGTCAAATCCTGATATTTGCAGATATTGTTATATAGAAGGGATATGTGCTTTTAGTTCTAAAGATGAAATTTGCAAACATCCGTCTGTAAAATGGAAGAAAATATACAAAGGATTGAAAGGGGAGGAAAATGAAATATTATAAATTACAAAATTTATGTGTAGATATTATTGATTGTCCTCATTCAACACCTGAGTGGAAAAAGGAGGGAGTCAGAGTTGTAAGAAATTTTAATTTGAAAAACGGTAATATAGATTTTTCAGATGGGTATTATGTTGATGAGGAAACATATCTGAACAGAATTAAGAGGGCTATTCCTGAAGCGGGCGATATTATTATTTCTCGTGAAGCACCAATGGGGGTTGTAGGGATTGTACCAGAAAACTTAAAGTGCTGTTTAGGGCAGAGATTAGTTTTGCTTAAAGTTGATAAATCAAAATGTAATCCGTTCTATTTGCTATTTATGTTAATGTCGAATTTTGTGCAAACTCAATTTAAAAGGGCGGATGCAACAGGTTCTATTGTAAGCAATTTGTGTATTCCTGACTTAAAAGAAATTATTATACCAATGGTTGATAGTGGACAAGAGAATATAGCAAAACTGCTTGAAGCAATAAACAATAAAATGCTTGTCAACAATAAGATAAACGATAATTTAGAGCAACAAGCCAAACTTCTTTACGATTATTGGTTCTCACAATTTGATTTTCCTGATAAAAACGGAAAGCCGTACTGCTCAGCAGGTGGCAAAATGGTGTGGAACGAACAATTAAAACGGAATATTCCAGAAAACTGGAAAGTAGTGCCATTATCAACTGTGCTTAACTTCAAATCAGGATTTTCATTTTCTTCTGATCTATATGTGACAGAAGGAAAATACAAGTTACTTACCATCAAAAATGTTCAAGATAGCGGAATCAACCTTAATGTTGATAATTATATAAATGATGTTCCATCTAATGTGCCAGATTACTGTTTTTTAAAAGTAAATGATATTTTGATGTCATTGACAGGAAATGTTGGACGCATTGGCATAATGTACGATTCTGGTTGCCTTCTGAATCAACGAGTAGCTTTAGCAAAATCTGTGAATGAAGACCTACATTCATTTGTATATTTTCTTCTTAAAAGCGATATTATCCGCAAACAGTACGAAACAATAGCTAATGGTTCTTCACAGAAAAATTTAAGCCCAGTCGAATCAGAAAATATTTTGATTGCTTATAACGAGCAGATAGCAATCCATTTTGCGTCTGTAACAAATAAACATTTAAAAATCATCGTATCAAATTTAGCAGAAAATGAAAAGCTAATTCATTTGCGTGATTGGTTACTCCCTATGCTGATGAACGGTCAAGCTACCATCAGCGACTGATACGGTAAATTATCGTTTATATCATTATTGGATATGATTTTTTTATCGATTGCACCTAATAACGCAACTATCATATCTTGATAATTCTTCTCGGGGATTTTAAAATTCAAAGTCGTTAAATAGTCTATGTTAATATTATCCTGAATGCTTCCACTGGCAGCATTTTGAATAGAAGCCTTTATATACTCAAAAATATAATACATAAATATTTCTGATGATTGGCTTTCATAAGCATTAAACCCAACAACACTGTCTGGAAAACAAGCTGGGTAGGATAATATAGCTGTTTCAGCTATATTCGCAGCTATCGTTATACATAGAGTGCCTTTGTTCCATAATTTACTTTGCTTTAGCCCAAATTCACCATATTCTTGTGTATGATTTTTGATATATAAATTTGCCTCTTTTATATCACCCGTCTGTATAAATGGATATTTGCCACCAGCAAATAATCTCTCATCGTTTCTTGGTCTATGCTTGGATTTTCCACGAGAAAAAACACCAAGATCACTTAGTTTATTCTCATTCCAATCTTTATTGTATTTACTTTCGTTATATATCATTCCATCACCCTATATATTTTCTATGAGCAATTTTAACATTGCTCTGTTTAACCATTGCATACTGCAAAGTCGTATCTATTTTACTATGCCCTAACAACTTTTGTAACTGTTCTATCGGCATACCTTTGTCGATCGCCATAGTTGCAAGTGTTCGTCTAAACTTATGTGGATGGACCTTATTGAGTCCAAGTTGCTTTCCAAAATTGCGTAATCTTACTTCTACCCCGCCAATTTTAAGCCTATCATATGGAGCTTTGAGCGATACAAACAAGGCAGGATTATTATCTTTTCTTTTAGACAAATAATTCTGCAAATGTATTTTCGTCCTTGCATCAAAATATACAATTCGTTCCTTGTTTCCCTTTCCAAAAACAACACATTCTCTTTCATTAAAGTCTACATCTTCTCGATTCAACAATACCATTTCTCCAACACGCATACCTGTTGAAGCAAGCATATCAATTATTGCTAAATCTCTTAGTTCCACGCAATTATCACGCATAATCTCCAGAGCTTCGTCAGAATAAGTTTCTTTAATATTTGTTCCAGTTTTAACCTTGTGGATTCGTCTAACAGGACTTTTTAAAATGTAATCCTCATCTTCTAACCATGAGAAAAAACTGGATAGAATTCGTCTTATGTTATCAATGGTAGTCTTGCTTGACTTCTTGTTTGCTTGATATTCTGTAAGATAACAGCGTATATCATCCGTTACAATATGCTTAACATCCTTCTTAATTTCATCGAGCATCGATTGTATCGTAGCATAATAATATTTCAAAGTCTTTTCGGAGCAACCTTCAATTTTCTTCGCTGACAAGAAAGATTCTACCAAGTTTTCTCCCGAAATGTCCTTGCTTTTTTCTGAAAGGGTTACATCGTAATTAAAAAGCGTGTGTTGTAGTACCTCATGTAATTTTTCTGTTTGTGCATTGCTCAAATATGGCAACATGCCTTGAACAATGTCTGTGATTAAATTTTGTTTCATAGTCATTCTCCTTTTCTTTTTATTAGAGAACGACTACCAACGGCAGTTCTTCCACAATAAACTCTTGCCGTTGATAAGAGTTATTTGTTTTATATTTTATATGCTAAACGATAATTTAGAGCATCAAGCTCAGGCAATATATCAGCGAATGTTTATTAATAATGCAAGCTCAGACTGGGTAAAAGGTGCATTGAGCGACATAGCTGATATTACAATGGGACAATCTCCAAGTGGCAGTAGCTATAATGAGGATGGTAATGGTACGATTTTCTTCCAAGGTAGAGCCCAATTTGGTTTCAGATTTCCAACTGTTCGACTTTATACAACTGAACCAAATCGAATAGCTTGCGCCAATGATACTTTAATGAGTGTTCGAGCACCTGTCGGCGATATAAATGTGGCTCATACCGATTGTTGTATCGGTCGAGGTCTTGCAGCTATCCATTCAAAAAATAATCATCAATCTTTCGTGCTATATACAATGCTTTCTCTCAAAAAGCGGTTAGATGTTTTTAATGGAGAGGGTACTTTATTTGGTTCAATTAACAGAAATTCATTAAATGAAATGCCTCTCCTGATACCATCAAGTGAAAAGCTTGATGAATTTGAGGCGTTAGTTGCTCCAATAGACGCCGCCATTCGCGATAATTACAATGAAATCTGTTATTTAGAGCAACTCCGAGATACCCTTTTACCAAAACTAATGTCAGGTGAGCTTGATGTATCAAACACTAAAATCTAAGCTGATAAATTATTGTTTATCTTCTCATTAATATTAATTTTTTGTTCTAAACTCCATAATGTATCCGCAATAAGTTTCTGTTCTTCATATGAAGGAGCAATAACTTTGCATTTTAATAATTCGGGCTGACGAAGCCCAACTACAGTTGTTCCTGTTGCTCTGCCATTTAATTCTGCTTGAAAAAATGGGGAAGTCATATAAAAGTATATATACTTTGGATAAAATTTTTCGTTAACACGTATAGCAAAAAGTCTTTGACTCAAAACTATTTTTTCATCACTATCCCAGAAAAAAACTTGTCCAAACGGGGCTTCTGAGGTAATGAGTATATCTTCTCTCTGAATTTCTTCTTTCATCCAAACTTTGTACATATTCTCAGATATAAATCTAATATTATCTGGCTGAACAATTTTTCCAGTTTTTATATTTTTTGCAGAAAAAGCCCTATACCCTGAATCGCTCCAATCCCCACCAAGTTTTTTAGGAGTTTTTCCTCTATAATCGATTATAGTAGAGACAACATTTTCTACTGTGTATTCATTCCAAACTGACATACCCATAATCCTCTCTATCCAATATATTTTCTATGAGCAATTTTTATATTGTTTTGTTTTACCATTGCGTACTGCAAGGTCGTATCTATTTTCCTATGCCCCAA
>ERZ772960.542-NODE-542-length-33835-cov-10.989846_pt1 | contig 33835 bp, 50 predicted proteins | sample MGYA00580678_ERZ772960 | MGnify/ENA primary metagenome ERZ772960 (study PRJEB29015, sample SAMEA2737930) | human oral metagenome | biome: human oral; feature: human-associated habitat; material: dental | place: China | collected 2059 ... | reverse complement strand
AGTAGAAGATACATTATACCGGAAATGCTAAATATGTTAAAGATACATTAAAAGTGTTAGATAATGATAATAATATATTAGATAGTAGTAAGTATAATGTAGAATGGATAGATAAGAAAGATGATAATAGTGAAAATAGGTTTAAGATAACTATTCCATTAATAGAAAAAGATAAGAAAATATCAGTAATATATAATGTAATATATGAAGACCAAGAAGAAACTCAAGAAGTAAGAAATATTATAAGGGCAAAAGGAACAAATACAAATAATGCAGAACCTAAAGATAAAGATGGTGTAAAAGTAATATCTAAAGGAGTTATTAAAAATACAGATATAGAAATAACAAAGGTAGCAGAGAAACAAGAGATAACAGCAGGAAGTAGGAATAAGTATACTATAACTATTAAGAATATTGGGGATTATAAGGCAAGAGATGTAAATGTTAAAGATATACTTAAAGGAAATGCTAAATATATTAAAGATAGTATTAATATAGTAAGTAGTAAGGAAGAAAGTAATACAATAAAAAATATAGAAGATATTAAAAAAAGTATAGTATGGAAAGATAAGAATAATAATAATGAAAGTAATTTAAGCCTTACTATACCAATTATAGAAAAAGGAGAAATATATAATATTTCATATGGTGTAGAATATGTAGATAGTGAAGAAGAAAGTATTACTACAAATACTGCTATAGCAAAAGGAACAAATACTAAAGAAGTAATGCCAAAAGATACTATAAATGTTAAAGTTACAGGTGTAATAAAAGAAACTACTTTAGATATAACTAAAACATCAGAAAAGAAAGAAACAAAAGATGGAGATACTAATACATATACTATTAATATAACAAATACTGGAGACTATACTGCAAGAGATGTACATTTAGAAGAAAATCTAGAAGGAAAAGGAAGTATAGTAAAAACAAGTGTTAAGGTAATAAACAGTAAAGGAGAAGATATAACTAAAACATTAAAAAAAGAAGATTTAGTTGTAACAGATAATAATATAATAGTAAATGTGCCAAATATCTCTAGTAAGGAAATATACAAAATTGTATATGATGTTAAATTTGATGAAACAGAAAAAGATACAGTAGTAGTAGGTAAAACAAAGATAAAAGGAAGTAATACAAAAGAAGAAACAATAACAAGTAACTATAATGTAAAAGGTACAGTAAAAGAAACAAACTTAGAAATAGAAAAAACAGTAGATAAAAATATAATAGAAGCAGGAGATAAGAATAAGTATAAGGTAAGATTAAAAAATACGGGATTATATGATGCAAGAGATATAATAATAGAAGATATATTAAAAGGAGATGCTAAATATATAGTAGAAAGTATACATTTAAGTGATAAAGATATACAAGTAGAATATGAAGGAAATGCTAAATTTAAGATACCAATACTAGAAAAAGGAAAAGAGATAATAGTAACATATGAAGTAGAATATGCAAGTAGTAAGAAAGATAGTATGGTAACAAATAGTGTAGAAGTAAAGGGAAGTAATACAAAGAAGGAAATAACAAGTGTAAAGGTAGAGGTAATAGGAGTAAAAGAAAATATAATAGAAAAAGAGATACTGCCAAAGATACTACCAAAAGCAGGGAAAAGAGAAAGAAGAATGGTAGCAATATATGCAATAATAGCATTTGTATTAATAGTACCAGCTATAATATTTAGAAGAGAATATATCCAGGCAAAGAAAAGACAAAGACGTAGAAAAAGATAATATTTATGAATACATTAATATATTTTAATAAGTAAGCATAATTATGTTATAGTATAAATTTTGGTTTAAAAAACTTCTTTAATTAAAGAAGTTTTTTAAATTTCTCTAAATTTATAATAAAAAAATTAAAAGTTTTATAAACTTAAAGAAAGTTTTATTATTTTATGATATTATATTATTATATATAATTTTAAAGAAAGGACTAATTTAAATTAATGGGGCCAAAGAAAATATTTGGAAAAGATAAAGCAGAAAGAAAGCTTGGTGAAGTCATTTTTGGAAAAAATGATGATAATAAAATAAAAGAAGTTCCTAATTATATCCAAACAATTATATGGACAATACTTCGGACTTATATTATTTTTAACTTTAATAATAAGAGGTTGGACAGGTATAAAAGATACAACAAAAATTGATTCAAAAAAGATAGAAAGTATAACTATATCAATGACTACAGATAAAATAAATAAAGAAAGAGGAGTAGGAATTAAGATAGAGGTAGAACCTAAAGATGCTTATGTAGAAGATCTTGAATGGGTAATTTCAAACAAAGATGTTGTTGAAATCAAAAATAATATAGCATATGGTAAAAATTTAGGAAAAGCAACATTTAAACTAGGAAATAAGTATATAACAAGTAATGAACTTACAGTATCTAGTGTAAACATACTTGAAAATATAGATATATTAAATGATATATCAGAAATATCTGCAAGAACAAATCATAAATATAATTTTAAATATTATCCAGAAGATGCTATAAATAAGGAAGTTACATTAGAATCATCAAATCCGGATATAATAGAAGTTACAGATAAATCAACTATCCTTTCTAAAAAGCAAGGAAGCTCAAAAATCTCATTTAAAGATAGTTATGGTAAAACAATAAAAGAATCTATTATAAATGTTAAATGGAAAAGAGTAACTGCTATAGATTTAGATGAAAAAAATGTAACAATAGGTAAAGGGCAAAAATATATAGCATATGCAAAAGTAACTCCAGAAGATGCAACATATACAGATATAACATGGAAAAGTGAAACACCTGCAGTTGCAACAATTGATAAATATGGTATTATAAAAGGAGAGGCTGTACGGAGTAACAGAAATTACAGCAAAAGTTAATGATGAAAATATTGTTAAAAAATTAAATGTTGTAGTTGTTGAAGAAAAAATAAGTGGTATAAGTAAATATATATCACGGAATATATCAAATATATTCAGGGCCAAATAAAAGATATGATATACTTCGGACATACAGTAACATGGGATAAGATAGAAATATTAAAAGAGATGGATCGGATGGTATAAGATTAGAACTAAAGAAGGAAATGTTCGGATTCATAGAAAATAAAGAAGGAACAGTATTAGATGAGCTTCCAAAACTTATATCACGGAATATCATATATAAATGCACAAAAATTTGGTTATCCATCAGCAACAGAAATTATATCTGCATTAATGTTAATGCAATATAAAAATAAAAAGGTTACAATAACAGAACTTATACGTAATTTAAACATTGGATCAGGTTTAATAACAAATTCTACAAATGGTAATTTAAATGGAGGAGACCCATATAAAGAATTCTTAGGAAAGCCTTCAAATTCATTTGAAAATGGTACTTATGGTTCATATGCAGAACCTATAGTAAATGCAATAAATAAAATAGTACATCATATGGTTACAAATTCTAGTAATATGTCTGAAGATGAACTATATAATAATATAAATGCATCGAAACCAGTCATAGTATGGTTAGGTGAGAAATATGACACTCAAAAAGAAAAGCCAGTAGTTTGGAAAGATAAACTACGGAAATGAATATGAAGCATTAAAAAGTAAAAAAACTGTAGTTGTAATAGGATATAATGATAAATATATTATTGTAGATGATCCAACAGAAAGTGATAATATAAAAATTACAAAAGAAGAATTTTTTAAGAAATGGGAAAATGCATATAAACAAGCAATTACATTAAATGATTAAATATTTAGAAAATAAGAGGGAAAAATTAATTAAAATGAATGAACAGACGAATGCTATTACACAAATAATAGTAATAATTATATTAACTACAATAAATGCATTATTTGCAGCAGCTGAGCTTGCTATTGTTTCATCAAAAAATACAAAGATAAAAATAGCAGCAGAAAAAGGTAATAAAAATGCAGTTATATTACAAAAATTATTAAAGGAACCAACTAAGTTCTTATCTTCAATACAAGTAGCAATAACATTTGCAGGGTTCTTATCAAGTGCATCTGCAGCAACAAGTTTAGCACAATATATGGCAGAGTTCTTAAATACATTCAACATACCATATGCAATGCAAACATCTGTAATTATAATAACAATACTACTATCAATTTTTATGTTGATATTTGGAGAACTTGTTCCTAAAAGAATAGCTATGACAAATTCAGAAAAAATAGCATTATCATTAACACCTTTGGTTAATTTTACATATATTATATTTAAACCAATAGTTAATATGTTATCTTTTACTACAAATATAGTTCTAAAAATATTTGGTATATCTAGAAATTTAACAGAATCAAAAGTTTCTGAAGAAGAAATAAAAGCAAATATATATATGGGAACAAAACAAGGATTATTAGAAGATGAAGATAGTAAAATGATAATGAGTATATTTGATTTTGATGATGAAATAGTATCTAAAATAATGGTACCAAGAAATGAAACATATATGATTAATATAAACGATCTTGATAAAGAAATATTAAAAGAAACTGTTTCTATAGGATATTCAAGAATACCTGTATATGAAGATAGAGAAGATAATATAATTGGTATGTTATATATTAAAGATTTACTTAAATATAGTATAGAAGCAACAGAATTTCCACTTAACAAAATAAGAGAAATACTTAGAAAACCATTTATAGTACCAGAAAGCAAGAAAATAAACAAATTATTAAAAGAAATGCAAAAAACAAAAAAACATATAGCTATAGTAACAGATGAATTTGGTGGAGTTGTACGGTATAGCAACAATAGAAGACATTATAGAAGAAATAGTTGGAGATATAAATGATGAATATGACGATGAACAAGATATACCTAAACTTGATAAGAAAAATGAAAATATTTTTATAATAGATGGGAGAGGGGAACTTGATCAAATAAATGAAAAACTTAATTTAAAACTTTTTTCAGAAATTAGTGAAACAATTGGTGGACTTTTTATAGAACTTTTAGGATTTTTACCAGAAGAAAATGATACAAATAGTTATAAAGTTAATTTTGATAAAAATATAATTTTAACTGGATTTAATTTTACAAATAATAGAGCAAATACAGTTCAAATAGAAATTAAAAATATAAGTAAAATAGAAAATATAACAAATAGTAATATAGAAAAAAAGAATATTAGTAATAAAAAAGAATAAGGATAAGATGAGAGACCTATATATAATAAAAATATAGGTCTTTTACTTGCACATATATAACTTCACAAAATGAAAGTTTTGTTCTATTCTATATATAACAAAATGATTATCTCAATATATATCTACATATAATATATATCCTGGTATCTTCTATACTATATACTCTACCACACATTACACTATATTATACATATAGTATTAATTATATTAATTTATTATTACTATAATATCTGTAATATATTAATATATTCTATTTATATATTATTATTATTATACTTCTTAATTTAATATGGAAAATCTCATTTAAACTAAAAATCTATTATATCCTTTAAATTACTAATATTCTAGACATAAAAGTATATGGGCAAAAAATTTAAACGTCTTAAAATCGATTCTCGTCGGTCGTTTTTTCACTTATTTTAAACAATATTTATAAATTATATATAACAATATAAGTTTCATTAATTTATATACTTTTTACTATATATGTATATATTAATTATAATTATATTCTAATTTAATACTATTCTATTTATTTTATTAAATTAAATACATTAAATTATACTATTAAAATATTTTAATGTCTTAAAATCGATTCTAGAATGTCATTAAATTGGAATATATATATAAATTATATAGTAATTAGTTTAATATCTAAAATTAAAATTACCAATTAATAATTAATATAAATAACAATTAATAATTTTTAATTACTTTTAATTTTATAATTATAATTATAATTATTGTTATAGTTAATTTTTACGTTATATATAATTATTAAAGTGATTATTATAATAATGCTAATCATAAATAATATACAATATAATTATAATAACAAATTAATTGATAAATATTAATCAAACAAATTATTATAATTATACTATTAATAATCCTATTTAATATAAGAAAAGAAATAGGATACTCCCATCCTATCTCTTAATTTTTTAAAAACGATTTTGCGAAGTTATATATTACTCTTCATTTGTTATATTTTCCTTATTATTTCCATTTAATATATATTCAGGTTCTCCTGTACCATCTATAACTTCTTTAGTTATAATACATTTACCGTTTATATGTTTAGCAGATGTCTTATATACTATTTCTGTCATTATATTTTCTATAATAGATCTTAATCCTCTTGCTCCTGTCTTTCTTTCTATAGCTTTTTTTGCTATTTCTTCTAATGCCTCATCTTTAAACTCTAAATCAATATTATCATATTTTGCAAGTTTAGTATATTGTTTAACAAGTGAGTTTTTAGGTCTTACTAATATATCTTTAAGTGCCGATATATCAAGTTCATCTATTGTAGTTATAAGTGGTAATCTTCCTATAAATTCGGGAATTATACCATATCTTACTAAATCTTCTGGTTGTACTTTTTTTAATATATTTTTAACTTTCTTTTCTTCTTTTGATAGTACTATAGAATTAAAACCTATAGTTTTTTGTGAAATTCTATTTTCTATAATATCTGTAAGTCCATCAAAAGCACCACCACATATAAATAATATATTTGTTGTGTCTATATATATAAGTTCTTGCATAGGATGTTTTCTTCCACCTTTAGGGGGAACTCCTGCTTTTGTTCCTTCAAGTATTTTAAGTAGTGCTTGCTGAACTCCTTCACCTGAAACATCTCTTGTTATAGACTTATTCTCAGATTTTCTTGCAATTTTATCTATTTCATCTATATATATAATACCTTGTTCTGCTTTTTTCACATCAAAATCGGCTGCTTGTAATAATCTTGATAATATATTTTCTACATCATCTCCAACATAACCTGCTTCTGTAAGAGTAGTAGCATCTGCTATTGCAAAAGGTACTCCTAATGTTTTAGCAAGAGTTTGTGCAAGTAAAGTCTTACCTGAACCTGTTGGACCTAATAATAGTATATTACTTTTCTGAATCTCAGTATTTTTTATTTCTTCAGACATTTCTATATTACTATTATTAATTCTTTTATAATGATTATATACTGCAACTGAAAGTATTTTTTTTGCTTCTTCTTGACCTGTAACATATTCATCAAGCTTTTCTTTTATTTCTTGAGGTAATAATTCTTTATTTGTATTTACTTTGTTTTCTTCTTCTATATCTCTTTTTAATTTTTCATTAAACTCTTCTGGTGTATATGTAGGTACATTACTTGTTTCCATTATCATATTATAACAAACACGTATACATTCATCACAGATAAAGGCAGAATTATTCATACCTTGTATTATTTTTTCTACCTTATCTGCTGATCTACCACAAAAAGAACATTTTGGTGGTTTCATTCTATATTCTATTTCTATATCATTTTGATTTTTATCTTTATTCTTACTTTTTTTATCTTTCATTAAGTTTAGTGCCTCTTATCTAAAATTCCATCTATAAGTCCATATTTTAATGCTTCTTCAGCAAGCATATAGTTATCTCTTTCAGTATCTTTTTCTATAGTTGCTAAATCTTGACCAGTTTGTTCACTTAAAAGAGTATTTAATCTACTTCTTGTTCTTAAAATATGGTCTGCATGTATTTTTATTTCAGTTGCCTGTCCTGATAATCCTCCAGATATTAATGGTTGGTGTATCATTATTTCTGAATTTGGAGTTGCAAACCTTTTTCCTTTATCTCCACATGCTAAAAGTACTGCCCCCATACTTGCTGCCATACCAACACATATTGTTGATATAGGACATTTTATATATCTCATTGTATCTACTATAGCCATTCCATCTGTAATTGATCCTCCAGGACTATTAATATAGAAAGATATTTCTTTGTCTGGGTCTTCAGATTCTAAGAATAATAATTGTGCTACTATTGAGCTTGCTGTAACGTGATTTACATCTTCTGTTAACATTATTATTCTATCTTTTAAAAGTCTTGAATATATATCATAAGATCTTTCTCCATTTGGTGTTTTATCTATAACATATGGTATTAATGCATTTTTTTCCATATTTCCTCCTTATTTTTACTAATTATTTCTTATATTTTGCATTTGCAAGTATAAATTCCATTGCTTTTTTTACTTGTAAATTTCTTGTTACTTCTTTTACAAGTGGTTCATATTGTTTTAATTGTTCTACAGATGGTTTATCTGCAAATTCTGCTGATTTTCTTTCTAATTCAGTTTCTATTTCCTTTTCGTCTATTTTAATTTTTTCCTTATTTGCTATTTCAACTAAAATATATTGTATTTTTTGATTTTTTTCTATTTCTTTTTCATATTCATCATGTAATTCTTCTGGTGTTTTTCCAAGCATTTGTGCAAACATTTCCATAGATATACCTTGTCTTGCAAATCCTTCCATCATTTGATGAAATAAACCGTGTACTTCATCATGTGATACTTCTACCTTTGAATCTTCTAAAAGTTTATCAGATGCTTGTGCTTCTAATTCTCTTTTTTGTTTAGTTTCTTTTTCAAGTTCTAAATTTTCTTTAGTTTCTTTTTGTAATTCTTCTAAAGTTTCATACCCTAAATCTTTTGCAAGTTCTTCATCTATTTTAGGAACTATTTCTTCTTTTACTGTATTTACTTTTACTTTAAATATTGCATCTTTTCCTGCTAATTCTTTTGCATGGTATTCTTCAGGGAATTTTACAGATATTTCTTTTTCTTCATCTTTTTTTGTTCCAACTAATTGGTCTTCAAATCCTGGTATAAATGTGTTTGACCCAAGTTTTAGATCATATCCTTCACCTTTACCACCTGGGAATGCTACTAATTCTTCTTTTTCATTTTTAGTAAATCCTTCAAAATCTATATTTAATATATGTCCATTTTTAGATTTTTTAGATACTTCTTCTATTCTTGCATTTTTCTTAGCTTCTTCTAATATGTGTTCTTCAACTTCTTCATCTGTTACTTTTATTTCTTCTCTTTTTAATTCTATTCCTTTGTATTTTCCAAGTTCAACTTTTGGTTCTAATTGGTATACAACTTCTGCTTTTAATCCTTTTTCATAGTCAACTTCTTTTACATCAACTTTTGGTTCTAATGGTAATATATTATTAGGTTTTTCATTTTCCATAAATTTTTCTAATTCATTTACAATAACTTCCCTTGAAGCATCTTCATAAAATACTTCTACACCATAATATTTTATAACATATTCAAATGGTACTTTACCTGCTCTAAATCCATGTAATTTAAAGTGACGTTTATTTTCATTATATATTTTTTTTACTGCTGTTTTAAATTCTTCTGTTGTTACATTTAATTCTAATTTTAATTCATTTTCATTTTCTGATTTTAATATTTTATACATTTTATCCTTCTTTCTTTATCTCTTTTTATCCGTAATTAGTATTATATCTTTTTTTTAATTATATTGCAAATACTAGTTTTAATTTTAATCTCCAAAACATATCCCTAAATCTCTTGCAACTGTTAATAATTCATCATCTAATTGTACTTTCTTTATATTACTTTCTTCTGTATTTCCGTGATGCTGCCCCTATCTTTGTATTTCTTCCGTACTACTTCATCTAATGTTACATATCCTATTTTTCCATTTTTATATGTAACTAATATTGAATTCTTCCCTTCTAATGCATATTCCATAGCTTTTGTTCCATACATTGAAGATAATATTCTATCTTGTGCAACAGGACTTCCACCTCTTTGGATATATCCGAAGTGTTGTATTTCTTGCAGGCATATTAGTTAATTCTTCTAATTTTTTTGCTACATAATCTCCTGCTCCTCCAAGTCTTATATTATCAAGTCCTGAAGAATCTTCTAATACCTTCTTCACAATTAAACTTCCATCTTTTTCAATTGCACCTTCTGATACAACAACTATCATATATTTTTTATTAAATTCTTTCTTTTTAAGTTCAATCTCTTTTGCAACTTTTTCTAAATTATAATGTATTTCTGGTATTAAACATATATCTGCACCTCCTGCTATTGCTGAATAAAGTGCAATCCATCCTGCATATCTTCCCATAACTTCTACAACCATAATTCTTTTATGTGATTCACCTGTTGTATGAAGTTTATCTATAGCATCTGTTACAGTATTTACTGCTGTTAAAAATCCGAAATGTCATATCTGTATCTGCAACATCATTATCTATTGTTTTTGGTATTCCTATAATATTTAGTCCTTTTTTTGCAAAATCCCTTGCTGATTTTTGTGTACCATCTCCTCCTAATGTGAAAATATAGTCAAAACCAAGTTTCTTAACATTTTCTATACACATATCACTTAAATCCTCATATACAATCTTTCCATTTTTCTTTTTAACTGGAAAATTAAAAAGATTTGTTGAATTTGATGTTCCTATAACAGTTCCACCTCTTGATAATAGTTTATCAACTCCTTGTTTTGATGTAAGTTCTACATATTCATTATTAAGCAGTCCCCTAAATCCGGTCTATATATCCATATGATTTTATATTATGTTTTTCTGCTGTTTTTACAATTGCTCTTATAACTGCATTAAGTCCTGGTGCATCTCCTCCATTTGTTAATATTGCGATTTTTTTTATTTTATTTTTTTTATCTTTTGTCATTTTAACCTCTTCCTTTGTAAATTTAAATTTAAAGACTTAACTATTTGGTTTATTTAATAATTTAGCCATATTTTTTTTGTATGCTTCTACCCCTGGCTGATTAAATGCATTTACCCCTAAAAGTTTACAATATATTGCACATGCTTTTTCAAAGAAATATATTAGATATCCAATATTTTCTTCATCTAATCTTTCTAAAGTTATTAATATTGATGGGACATCACCTTCTAAATGTGCTTCTAATGCCCCTTCCATTGTTTTTTTATTTATATAGTCAAGTGTCATATTTTCTAAATAATTTAAATTATCTTCATCTGTTTCTTCTAATTTCATTATAATATCTTCTTCATTCATATCTGTAATATTTATAATTGTTTCAAAAAGATCTCTTCTTCCTTCTTGAATATATTGTCCTATTGAATGTAAGTCTGTTGTAAATACTGCACTTGTTGAAAATATACCTTTTCCTTCTTTTCCTTCACTTTCATTAAATAATTGTTTTATCCATTCTAAGAATGATCTTAAATTTTCTTCATATATTCCAAATATTTCTATATTTTTAGAATATTTAGAATGTAATATATATCTTAAAGTTGCATAAATATAGCAGTTATTTTCTAATAATTCTTCATTTAGATATTCATTCATTGCATTTCTTGCACCTTCTAATAATTTTGTAATATCTAATCCGGCTTACAGCTATTGGAAGTAGCCCAACTGCTGTTAATACTGAATATCTTCCACCTATATTATCAGGGATTGAAAAAGTTTCATATGCTTCTTCTATTGCTATTTCTCTTAAAGCACCTTTTAATTTATCTGTTGTAACATATATTCTTGTTCTTGCTTCTTCTATTCCATATTTTTCTATTAAAAGTTGTTTAAATATTCTAAATGCAATAGCAGGTTCTGTAGTTGTTCCAGATTTTGATATAACATTTATAGAAAAGTCTTTATCATATATGTATGAAATAATATCATTAATATATCTTGTAGACATATTATTTCCTACAAATATAACCTCAGTGTCCTTTTTTGCTTTTTCCTTTATTAATGCATCTATAACTGCTTTTGCTCCTAAATATGATCCACCAATACCTATTACTATCAATACATCTGATTCTTTTCTAATTTTTTCTTTTGCTTTTAATATTCTTTGTAATTCTTCTTTATCATAATTTTCAGGCAGTAACATCCATCCTACCATTTTATCATTTTTTTTTGCTTCTTTTTCTAATTCTTTATCATATTTTATAATATCATTCCTATATTCTATTATACTTTGTTCTCTTAATTTTGATCTTGAGAAATCGAATTCAATCATTAATTTTTCCTTTCCATATCTTTAATTATCTTTTGTGCATCTCTTGCAATCATTATTTCTTCATTTGTAGTAATTATCCATAATTTAACTTTTGAACCATCTGTAGATATCTCTTTTTGAATACCTTTAATATCATTTTTTTCTAAGTCTAATTCAACTCCTGCAAAATTTAAATATTTACAAATCCTTTTTCTTGTTTCAGGTCCATTTTCTCCGAACACCTCCTGCAAATGTTATTACATCTGCACCTCCGAAGTACTGCCATATATGCCGCTATTTTTTGTGCTGTTAAATATGCATTTGATTCAAGTGCAAGAATTGCTCTTTTATTTCCTTCTAAATAAGCTTTTTCTATATCTCTAAAATCTGGAGATACTCCTGAAACACCATATGCTCCTGATTTCTTATTTAATAATTCCTCTACTTCTTCTAATTTTAAATTTTCTTTTTTTGCTAAATATGTAACAATTGATGGATCTATACTTCCAGATCTTGTTCCCATAGGTATTCCGATCAAGCGGTGTAAGTCCCATTGATGTATCTATAGACTTACCGATCTTTTATTGCACATATACTAGCACCTTGTCCTATATGACATGTTATAATTTTTTTTGTGTTTTCTTTTCCTAAAATATTTCTTATTTCATCTCTCATATATCTATGTGATGTTCCATGAAATCCATATTTTCTTATTCTATGTTTTTCATACATTTCATAAGGTATATTATATATATATGCTATTTCTGGCATTGTTTGATGAAATGCAGTATCAAAAACTGTTACATTTGGTATATCGCCTGCAAGTTCTTCACATGCTTTTATACCTGCAAGTGCACCTGGATTGTGAAGTGGACTTAATTCTATATATTCTTCTATAACTTTTTCTACTTCTTTATCTACCAATACACTTTCTGTAAAATTTTCTCCACCATGTACAATTCTATGTCCTATTACAGAAATTTCATTTAAAGAATTTAATATATTATATTTTTTATTAACTAATTCTTTAAATATTTCTCCAATACCTTCTTTATGATTATATGCTGCTTTTTCTATAATATATTTTTCTCCGACCACATTTTATTTTAAGAACAGAATCTTTAGTAAGTACTCTTTCATATATCCCTTTCATTAGTACTGTCTCATCTGTCATATCTATTAATTGAAACTTAATAGATGATGATCCACAATTTAAAACTAAAACTTTCATATATTCCTCCTGATTTTGATTAATAATTTTTTTCATCAAACTTATATTAAATATATTTAACTTAACTATTAATCTTACGTATAGTATATAACATATATACTGTGTTTTCTACTTATTTTAATATAATCTTTAAGTTTATAATATAATAAAATTAAAGTGTATAATTTAAAACAATTCCTGTCTTCTATCATACACTTTATATATTTATTTTTATTATTTTTCTACCTATTATCTTTTATCTTATTTTTTACTGTTATACTTTTTTGAAAGAATATATGAAGATATCCCTTTAATACCGAAGTATTACATATACTACTATTAACACAGTATTCATTAATTTTATCTTTTCTGTTTCATTTTCTTTAGAAAATAAGTTTATTTCCATATTCTTAAAATTATATTCATATTCTTTATCTTTTAATTCTAATATTGAACCTTTTATAATATAGTTTACAGATGTAAGAGTATCTAATGATTGATTTCCGAAGTGCTGGTATTGGTACTGTTGATGCAAACAATTGTGATGTATACATTATTGCTTTTGATTTCTTACCATTTCCTAAATCTTTTATCATTTCTGCTCCGAAGTAAAGCACTTCCAAGTTCTCCGACGTTCAATTGTTTCTGCTGTTATCTCTTCTTTTACATAACTATCTACTGTTTTAGCATTTACAGATGTTTTTACTATATCATTTATAACTACTTTCTTTTGTTTTAATTCTTCATCACTATCTTTTATAATATTTCCATTTGTTGCTGTTACAAATCTTTGTCCTGATTTTATAGTATCATACATTTTAGTTATATTTGTATCTGATGTTGTATCTGGTATCATTATTGTATTGTCTATATACTTTTCTTTACCATTTGATACATACATTCTATGGTTATTATCTTGTTCTAATACTAAATTATTATTTGGAACATGTATACCATATTCACTAATAAGCTTATCTAATCTTTCAAATTCTGGTTTCTTTTCTTGTGTTGGCATTTTAAAGAATAGGAAGTTTCCACCATCTTCTTTAAATTTCATTAATATATCTAATAATTCTTGAGATATATCTTCTTTTCTTGCTGGTATTATTATTGTTCTATATTTATTTATGCTTATATCTTTAAAATTGTCATTTGTTATTGTTTCTAAAGACATATCATTTTCTACTACATTATCTATAACAGGTGCTAAATCTTGTCTTTTTAAAATATTTGCATCTTCTTCTATAAGTCCATATGTATTTTTATTGTCATCTTGATTTACATTTTTAAAGAAATCTGTATATATTTCTTGAACTCTACTATATATTCTATAACTATTTAAATCTTGGAATATTATATTTTGTAATGGTATTTCATAATTATTTTTTTCACCATTTTTTGTGTATTGTATTTGTAATTTTAAATCTGTACTATCTTTAATATATTCATATTTTATTTTTTTATTCTTTTTAGAAATTTCTTTTGAGACAATATCTATAACATTATATATTCTACTTTCTATATCATATCTATTATTTGTTATATAGTTTCCTCTTTCATTCTGTGTTTGATCTTGTTGTTCTTCACCATTTTCATTAGAATTATTATTATTTTCTTTTAATTTTTCTTTTTTTTCTTTAGATATTTCATCAGCATATGGATATACACTATATTTAATTGTTATATCTGAAATATCATTTCTTAAATTTGTAATTTCTTCTTTTAAACTTTTATCAATTGTATATACTTTTCCTTTTGTTAAATCTACATAACCTAATAATGTAGAATCTAATAGATGTATATCTATAATATATGTAAATACTCCAACTATAATAGTTAATAATACTATACTAAAAATATATACATATTTTATACATATATTACATATTGTATTTATTATATTTTTACATATTTTATTTATATTTTTTAATTCTAATTTAGATTTATCATTTGTAGACTTATCATTTTTTTTATCTTTCTTTTTTATATCTTTTTCTTTCTTATATAATGACATTATTAAACTTTTTATAAATATTATTAATGCTACATATACAAAAATTGCTATTAATGGAATATATCCAAGTGTAAACATGTTAAAATATTCAAATGTTGGTTTTATCTCACCTATTCTCATATATGATATAAATACCATAGGTGCCCATAATATGACACCTGCTATAATTGGTGCAAACATTACATCTTTAAATATTTTTGTGAAATATTCATATACAAATACTGTTATCATTGTTATATATCCGCATTACTGCTATTATACCTAATATATATTCTAGCGGCATTATTATCCTATTATACATCATATATGATATACAAATTATTGCTATTAATACTACTGCTGAAAATACCATAGAAAGTCCAAATATCTTCCTTATTATATACATTATATCTTTTCTTATTTCATTATATGATGTATTTTCTCTTTTTCTGTTTTTCCCTTGTTTACCAAAATACATTAACATACCTAATATTGGAATTATTAAAGACATTAATGCTAAAAACATATTTATATGTTTATTTATATGTATTATTCCTTGTGGAAGTTGTATTTCTTGTATCATATTATTTGAAACAAAATATATAACAACTCCAAGTGCTATATATGTAAGTATATTTGTTAAATATACTATTTTATTATTTTTAAATATTTCTTTTATCTTATTTAATATATTAAATTTTTCTTTATTCTTTATTTTATTTTTAGTCTTATTATTTTCTTTTACTTTTGTTTTTTCTTCTTTTTTCCCCATTTATCTATCCTTTCTATTTTTCTTTTGTATTTTCAACATTATCTTCTAAAACATATATTCCTGCATTTATCTTGATTCCTTTTTTAGTAAACATTTCTTCATGTTCTGTTTCGATATTGCCGAAATCCTGCATTTTTCAAGTATATATCATTATTTTTAAGATCATATGTCATATCTTTTTCTACAAAACCTAATTCTTTAAAATAATTTCTACTATCTTCAAAAAAATCATAATCATCTGTCTTAAAATATATTTCTCTTTTTCCTGTTAAAAACTCTAAGTATTTTTTCAATTTTGTAATATGTGTAAGCCTTCGCTTATTATGTCTGTCTTTAGACCATGGATTTGAGAAATTTAGATATATTCTTGTTACATTATCTGTAGTGTCAAAATATTTCTCTATATTTTCTGCATTAGCATTTAATATCCTAATATTTTTAAAATTTTCTATATTGTTTATATCTTCTATTTTTTTCTTAAGATCGTTATTTGTATAATTCCCGATCTCTCTTTAAAACAATACTCTCTCTTTCTTTTTTTGAAATATTTAAGAAAGTATTTTCTATTTCTCTTTTTGCAAGTCCAAGCATTGCTTCTATCATATCAATACCAACATAATATATATTAGGATTTGTTTCAATATGTGAAAGACTTGATATATATTTTCCTTTTCCCATTCCAATTTCAATATGTATTTCAAAATTGTCTTTTTCTTTATTCACCTCTTTTATATCATTATCTACTTTAAATATTTCTTTCCATCTTCCTTTTGTTTCAGTATCTCTGTCAATATATATAACAGATTTCTTAAGTTCATCTTCTGCCCATTTTTTTCTTCTAATTCTCATTAATCTTATTTCCCTAATTATTTATTATCTTCATTATTAACTGTAATTTTTTCTTTATCTTCATCTTCATCTTTTTTATTATTAAAAGAATTCTCATTACCATTTCTAAGTCTTATTATATTACTTCTATGATTAAACAATATAATTATAGTAAATAATATTGCAAAAATTATATATATATATGTGTTATTATTTGCATCTGTTATATATCCGAAGATTTTTATCTTTTAAAAAGAACATAAGTATCGGAAATAATATTGATGATGTAATTGATGCTATAGATACTATTTTTGTTATTAAAAATACTGTTATACCATATACAAGTAATATTCCGAAGTGTTATAGGGTTTATTACAGATAAAACTCCTATCATTGTTGCAACACCTTTTCCGTCCTTTAAATCCAAACATTATTGGATATGTATGTCCTATGATAACACTAAGTGCCGCTATTGTAACAAGATATTCAATACTTATACTTGTATTTGTTATTTTATGTATTATATATGCTAAATATACACTAAATGCTCCTTTTAATGCATCTAGTATAAACACTAATGCTCCAAAAATAATTCCTAAATTTCTAGTAACATTTGTAGCTCCTGCATTTCCGACTTCCTTTTTCTCTTATATCATAACCTTTAAATAGTTTTGTTATAACAACTGCAAACATTATATTTCCTATAAGATAGGAAAAAATTGCTGTTGTAAGTATTACATATAATTCCATTATATTTTATCCCCCTTTTCTTTAATATTAAGCTTTAATCGAACTCCTTCAAAATCTGCACTTTTTCTAATATTATTTAATATATATCTTTGATATGAAAAGTGGAATAATTCTTTTGTATTTACAAATAATGTAAAAGTTGGTGGTTCTATACCAGATTGTGTTCCATAATATATTTTAAGTTTTTTACCTTTATCTGAAGGTGGTTGTGAAAGTGCTACACTTTCTTCTATTATCCTATTTATATCTGATGTTTTAAGTTCTCTTAATGTATTTTCTCTCACCCTATTTATTATCTCATAAATATTTCCGCAGTCTTTTACCTGTAAGTGCTGATACAAAAAGTATTGGTGCATATGGTGCATATGAAAATTTAAATTTTATTTCTTTTTTATATTTATTAAACGTAGAATTATCTTTTTCTACTAAATCCCATTTATTTACTATTATTATAATACCCTTACCGAAGGTCATGTGCCATTCCGAAGTATTTTAGTATCTTGTTCTGTCGCTCCTTCTTCTGCATTTATAACAAGTATACAAATATCTGCTCTTTCTATTGCAAGTTTTGAGCGAAGTATACTAAATTCTTCAATTCTTTCATTAATTTTAGATTTTTTCCTTATTCCAGCAGTATCTATAAACATATATTTACCATATTCATTTTCTATCGGTGTATCTACTGCATCTCTAGTTGTACCTGCAATACTACTTACAATATTCCTATTTTCACCTATAATCCTATTTATTATAGAAGATTTACCAACATTAGGTTTTCCGAATAAGTGCTACTTTTATGCTATCATCTTCTTTTTCATCTTCATGTTTTTCAGGTAAAAGTTTTACAATCTCGTCTAACATATCACCGAAGTCCTGTTGCATTTGCTGCAGATATTGCAAGTGGATTATTATCTAAAGAATAAAATTCATAAAAATCTGGACTTACTTCTCCGAAGTTTATCACATTTATTAACTGCTAAAACCATTTTCTTTTTAGCTTTTTTTAATTTTTTTAAAATTTCTAAATCTTCTCTTTGAACACCTTCTTTTAAACTTGTTAAAAAAAGTACTACATCTGCTATTTCTATAGCTGTATCTGTTTGAATCATCATTTGTGTTTGAATCTCATCATTTTTAATTTCTTCTATACCTGCTGTATCTATTAAATCAAATACTCTTCCGATTCCATGTAGTTTCTGCTACAATTCTATCTCTTGTAACCCCTGGTGTATCTTCTACAATTGATAAACGTTTACCTATAAGGTAGTTAAAAAGCTTAGACTTTCCAACATTTGGTCTACCTATTATTGCTACAATTGGTTTCATGTTTTTCTCCTTATATATTCTAATACATTCAATTTTAACAAATCTACACTTAAAATACAATAAAACATAATAAAACAGTAGCATTAGTAAACTAAAATTTAAATTGCATCTTTTAAATATTCATCTATATCATTTAAATCTGTTATAGGTATTGCTCCATCTTTTATAAGATTATTACTTCCCTTAAATTCTATCATATCTATATTAGCTAATGGTACATATATATCTTTTCCGAAGTTCATATGCAAATTCTGCTGTTATAAGTGTTCCACTTTTAATTTTTGCTTCTATTACAAAAAGTGATTCGCAAATACCTGCAATTATTCTATTTCTTGCTGGAAATGTATATTTTCTCCCTTTAATATAATAAGGATATTCTGATATAACAAGTCCATTTCCTTTTATCATACTATTATATATATTTAAGTTCACTTTAGGATAAAATACCTCTTTATCATTCCCAGTTCCGAAGTATTCCAATATTAGGTGTATTTTTCTCTAATGCTGTTATATGTGATACTGTATCTATCCCGAAGTGCCAACCCGACTTATAATCCCATATCCTTTTTGTATTATTTTTTTAGTTATATCTTTTGCTATTTTTGATCCATACCATGTACAATTTCTTGCCCCTATTACTGCAATATATTTTTTTGTAAGTATACTTATATTTCCTTTTACATATAATATATATGGTGGGTCATATATTTCTAATAGTTTTTTTGGATATTTCTTACTATGTACACTTATACATATAATGTCTCTTTGTATACATTCATTATATAACTTTTTAGCAAATTCTAAATTATATATACTATCATCTGGAATATTACCGAAATAATTGTCTAAACACTTTAAAATTAGTTAAATTACATAAATTATATATATTTTTACTACTACCATATTTATACAATAATTTTACTCTTTCTTCATATTTAAGTTTAATCATACTAAACCAAATTTCATATATTATACTTTTTTCTTGTTTTTCATTATATTTTTTAATATCTCTTAACATTTATTCTTTCCTTTCATATTATATAAAAAGAGAATGATACAAGACATTTATCTTTTTATCATTCCCCTTAAAACTTGGTAAACATTATAAGATATATTTAAATATTATACAAGTATTTACATTATAATTTTATATATTTTTGCTTTTTAATTATTTTTTGCTTCTATTCTTTCTTTTCCACCCATATATGGTCTTAAAACTTCTGGTATATATATACTACCATCTTCATTTAAATGATTTTCTACAAATGCTATAAGCATTCTTGGTGGTGCTACTACAGTATTATTTAATGTATGTGCTAAATAGATATTTCCTTCTTTATCTCTTATTCTTATCTTTAATCTTCTTGCTTGTGCATCTGTTAAGTTTGAACAGCTTCCTACTTCAAAATATTTCTTTTGTCTTGGTGACCATGCTTCTACATCACAACTTTTTGCTTTTAAGTCTGCAAGGTCTCCTGAACAGATTTCAAGTGTTCTTACTGGTATTTCCATAGATACAAATAAGTCTACAGTATTTTGCCATAATTTATCATAATACATATAACTATCTTCTGGCTTACAAATTACTATCATTTCTTGTTTTTCAAATTGATGTACTCTGTATATTCCTCTTTCTTCTATTCCGTGTGATCCTTTTTCTTTTCTAAAACATGGTGAATATGATGTTTTTAATATTGGTATATTTTTTTCTTCTGTTATTGTATCTATATATCTTCCTATCATAGTGTGTTCACTTGTTCCTATAAGATATAAGTCTTCTCCTTCTATCTTATACATCATTTCTTCCATTTCTTTGAAGCTCATTACACCTTTTACTATATTTCCTCTCATCATAAATGGTGGTATTGTATACTCAAATCCTCTATCTATCATGAAATCTCTTGCATATGTTAATATTGCTGAATGTAGTCTTGCAATATCTCCGGTCTAAATAGTAGAAACCACTTCCTGCTACTCTTCTAGCGGCATCTAAATCAATTCCTCCTACTTTTTCTAATATATCTAAGTGATATGGTACTTCAAAGTTTTTTTCTTTAGGTTCTAAATATTTTCTTATTTCAACATTTTCACTATCATCTTTACCCATTGGTACACTTTCATGCATTATATTTGGTATTGTAAGTAATATATTATTATATTCTTCTGTTTCTTCTTCTACACTTTTTTCTAATTCTTTAATTTCTTCAGCTAGTTTTTTTGCTTCTTCTTTTAAAGCATTTGCTTCTTCTTGTCTATTTTCTTTAAAAAGCTTTGGCATTAAGTCTGCTATTTCATTTCTTCTTGCTCTTTTTGTATCTGTTTCTTTTATATTTTCTCTTCTTAGTTCATCTAATTCTACTACTCTATCTACCAATTCAAGTTTTTCATCTTGATTTTTTTTCCTTATATTTTCTTTTACTATATCAATATTTTCTCTTATATATTTTATATCTAACATCTTATTCCTCCCATATTTTTAATATAATTCTTTAAAATATATATTCAATATATAACAAAAAAAGACAGAAAACAACATTTTTATATATTTTAATATATTTTTATATGTTTTCTATCAATTTTCTATTATTATTCTATACAATTCATCTTTTAAAGTATTTTAAATCACTTTAAAATTACACAAGAATTAAATATACTTAATTATTTAAATATTGTTTTAAATATTCAATTCTTTTTGCTATTTCTTCTTTTCCTAATATTTTTAATATTATATATAGGTCTGGTGTATTTGTTCTTGTTGTAGCCATTACACGTATTATTGTTGCAACATCTCCAACATGTCCAAAATAATTTTCAGGATTTTCTTTATATTCTTTTACTTCTTTAGCATATCCGAAATTCTCCTGCAAGCTCTTTTATAGTATTAAACCATTCTTCTTTTTCTGCATTTTCATCATATATTTCTAAATATCTTTCTACAATATTAATTATCCTTGCTTTTTCTTCTGCTGTTAAATTTTTAAATGTTTGGTATTCTCTATTCATTTTTTCAAATAAGTCATTATACATATATATATTTAAATCATATATTTCACTATATTTTGATATATCTTTTCTAGGCTTTTTAACATTACCTCTTTCTATTCCAAATACTTCTAATGTTCTTTCTTTTTGCTTTGTTATAATATCATATGTTTTTTTATCATATTTCTTACTCCAGTTTAATACTTCTTCATATAGTTTTTCTGTTGTAAGTCTTGATATATAATTTTTAGAAACATCTAATAATTTAACACTATCAAAAAGTGCCCCTGCAACTCCCATTTTTCCTATTTTAAAGTCAAATTCTGTAATATCTTTATCTGGATTTTGTTTTCTCCACATTTCAAAATTTGAGTTCATTACATTTAAGAAATATTCTTCTATTGCATCTACTGGTACACCTTCTTCTAAATAATATGATGCTTTTGCTTCTGGATCTTTTCTTTTACTTAATTTTCTTCTATTTCCATTATCTAATTTTTGAAGTGGTGCTGGATGTGCATATTTAGGTACATCAAATCCAAGTGTTAAGAATAATCCTACATGTAGTGCTACAGATGGAAACCATTCATCTGTCCTTATAACCAAATTTGTTCCCATTAAATGATCATCTATAACATGTGCAAAATGATACGTTGGAAGTCCATCTTTTTTAATTATTACTATATCTTGGTCATCTTGTGGAAGTTCTAATTTTCCTTTAACTAAATCTGTTATTATTATCTTCTTATTATAGTCTCCTTCAGACTTAAATCTTAAAACATAAGGTATACCTTCTTTTATCTTTTCTATTGCTAATTCTGCTGGCATATCCCTATATTTTGACCAAAGTCCATACATTCCTGTTCTTAATTTTGATGCTCTTTGTTTTTCTCTTACTTCATCTAATTCTTCCTTAGTGTAGAAACATGGATATGCTTTTCCTTCTTCTATTAAATGTTTTGCATATGCCATATATATTTCTTTTCTTTGGCTTTGAATATATGGTCCATATTGTCCAAATTCTTCTATTTTACCATTATTTATTCTTATACCTTCATCTGGTATTAGATTATAGTTTTGCATTGTTTTTACTATCTCTTCAATACCATTTTCAATACCTCTTTCAGTATCTGTATCTTCTATTCTAAGATAAAATATTCCACCTGTTCTTTTTGCCATCATCTTACTTACAAGTGCTGTATATACTCCACCAGTATGCATAAACCCTGTAGGGCTAGGTGCAAATCTTGTTACATATGCACCTTGTTTTAATTCTCTTTTTGGATATTTTTCTTCATAATATGATATATCTTTTAATTCTATACCATCAAAGATTAAATTTGCTAATTCTTTTCTTAATTTTTTTTCATTATCATCCATTATACACCTCTATTTAATAAATTATACTTCTACGATTATTGGAAGTATCATAGGATCTCTTTTTGTCTTTTTAAATATATATTTTTGTAGTTTATTCTTAACTATTGCTTTTACTGTTGACCATTCTTTTTCTTCTAAATCATTGATTTCTACTTTAACAAGTTCTTTTAAAGTTTGAAGTAATTCTTCATTTTCTCTTACATATACAAATCCTCTTGAAATTATATCAGGATCTGATATAAGGCCTCCTGTTTCTTGTGAAAGGCTAAGAACTACTATTATAAGTCCATCTTGTGAAAGCATTTGTCTATCTCTTAACACAATGTTTCCAACATCACCAACTCCGAAGACCATCTACAAATGTCTTACCAGCTTCTACTTTACCTGTAAATTTAGCTTCTTTTTCTGATATTTCTAGTACTTTACCGATTTTCCATTATCATTATATTTTTCTTATCTATACCCATTTCTACTGCTGTAGCTCTATGTGCATATAATTGTCTTATTTCACCATGTACTGGTAAGAAATATTTAGGTTTTACAAGTTCTAATAATAATTTTTGTTCTTCTTGGCAAGCATGTCCTGATACGTGGATATGTTCTAAAGATGAATATACAACTTCTACTCCCCTTTTCATTATACTGTTTATAACCTTAGATACACTTGGTTCATTACCTGGTATTGGTGTTGCAGATATTACTACTAAGTCATTTTGTTGTAATTTTATCTTCTTATGTTGTCCTACTGCTATTCTTGTAAGTGCTGACATAGGTTCACCTTGACTTCCTGTTGTTAGTATTAGTAGTCTATGATCTTCTATAGTGTTTATAAGATCTAAGTCTACAAACATTTCATCTGGTGCATCTATATAGTCAAGCTCTCTTGCAATTTCAAGCATTTTTTCCATTGATCTACCTGATACTGCAACTTTTCTTCCATATTTTCTAGCTAAGTTTACAAGCCCTTGTACCCTGTTCACATTTGATGCAAATGTTGCAACAATTATTCTCTTCTTACAATTTTCAAACATTTTATCAAATACTTTACCTACAGAAGCTTCAGACATTGTAAATCCTTTTCTTTCTGCATTTGTACTATCTGATAATAATGCTAGTACTCCTTCTCTTCCAAGTTCACCAAGTCTTGATAAGTTCATATGTTTTCCATCTACTGGTGTATACTCTATCTTAAAGTCACCTGTATGGATAATTGTTCCGGCATCTGTCTTAATTGCAAGCATTGCTGAATCTGGTATACTGTGTGCTGATGCTATAAACTCTACTGAGAATTTACCAAGTTTAATTATATCCCCAAATTCTACAACATTTAGTTCTGCTTTTGCATCTAAATTATGTTCTTTAAGTTTCGAATTTATAAGTCCTATTGTAAAGGCAGTTGAATATATTGGAATATTTACCTTTTTAAGTAAATATGGTATTGAACCTATATGATCTTCATGACCATGTGTTATAACAAGTCCTTTTATTCTATCTATATTTTTTTCTATATATGTAAAATCTGGAATAACAATATCTACTCCAAGCATATCATCTTCTGGAAATGCAAGTCCACAGTCTACAATTATTGCTTCATTATTATATTCAAATACTGTTATATTTTTCCCTATTTCTTCAAGTCCACCAAGTGGTATTATTTTAATTGAATCCTTATTCCCATTTCCTTTTGTATTCTTAATATTATTATTCTTTTTAACTACATTATTACTATTATTATTAATATTTTTCTTGTTTACTACTTTTTTAGTAATAGGTTTCTTCTTTCTTATTTTCTTTTCTTTTTCACTTACTATACTTTTTGTTCCTACATTAGTGATATTAGTTTCTTCATGTTCTTTTATTCTTCTACTTCCCATCTAATATCTCCTTTACTATTCTATTTTATATATTTGTTCATATACTAAAAATTACTTAAGATATCTACCTTAAGTAACCTATATTTTACACGCAAAAATAGCATGTAAAAATACATCTTTTATTACTTTTTATCTTACTTTATCTTTATTCTATTTAATTTTATTATTTTAATTTAATTTATTTAATTTTAATTATTTTACTATTTATCACTAACAATGTATGTATTTTTCCGTACCATACATTTTCTTGTATTTTTTTCCGAACATATTATATATAAGTATCTTTATTATATATAAATATAGAAATGTTGTCAAATAGGTTATGTAAATAAAAAACTTAAAAGTGCTTATATTTTAGGAAAAAGGCCCTATTTCTAAGACCTTTATTCTCTTACTCTGCATACTTTATTTTATTTTCTATATATTTAATTTCTTCTTCATTTAATTTATATTTTTTATACAATTGTTTATCTATATCCTCAACACTCTTGTTCCAATCAATATCTGATTGATTAGTAAAGTTTTGCATTGGAACGAATTGATACACCTTTTTAGGTCCATTTTGCGTTTTCTTAAGTATGCTTACTAAATATCTTAAAAACTTAGTTTTTAAGTATGTAGTAACATTTATACATTCGTTTTTATTTAATGTGTTATTATACCCAATTGCCAAATATGTTTGAGAACAAGCACTTTCACCTTCTGAAATAATAGGACTACCTAATACTAACTGGTCATTTCCAGTTCCTCCTGCTGCTGGTATAAATACTTTATTATATTTTATTGCATCTATATTCTTATCAATATCTTTTGGTGATATATACCCAATATCTCTTTTCCCTTTTTCACTATAATAATATTTGATTATATGTTCTGTATCTTCCTCGTTTTTAAAGCCTTTCCAGCTTGATGTCAATTTATGTTTTGTTGTAAAAAAGTCCTTAGGTCCTACTATATATGAAAAATTCTTTTCAATTTTTGAATAATATTCTTTTTCTACTTTTTCAATTTTTTCTATAATGTTCATCGCAATGTAGTCTCTTATTACTACTCCAATATTATTTTCATTTAAAAATTGTTTTCTGAAATTACATTTATCATTTTCATGTAAATAATAACTGCACTTATCATTATATTCATTGTTATATAAGAAGTAACATATTCCTCCTTTAATATCTACAGCTGGGAAACAATCACTAGCATTTAAGTAATCATGTAATATTTCAAATTTGTTGCTATTTATCATATCATCAACCCATTTATCTGATATTCCTTCAACAGATTTAGTCATCCACCTTGCCGGCATAATCATACTTATATAATTTGGATTTAAATTAATTGCACCATCTAAAAATATATTATATATAGCTTTCGCCTTAGATGAATTTCCTGTCGTATTCCCTAATAATAATTGATATGGTGGATTCCCTACTATTGCATCAAACTCCATCTTCTTACTGTCCTTTCTTTCCCAATAATTTGGTCTTGTAATTTTGTCTATAAATTGTCTTTGCTTATGTTCAAGCATATTAACTAAATCTTCAAAATAATGTGCATTTACCTTGTAATTCTTATATCCTGCTAAAGTCCTTCTAGTTATCTCTTTTGCCATTGGTGTTTTGCAGATAACAAATATATTGTTTGCAAGTGTATCTCTCCATATAGCGTTCTTTTTGTCGATTGTAAGAGCATTGTCTGGATATTCTTTACATTTTTCTACATAAATACTGTATGCAACATATAATGGATATAGTCCTGTTTTAGAATTCATTTCTAAAATATTACTGTTCTTATTTGCTAATGTCTTGTTAGTTATTTCACCTTTTTCTACATATCTTGGTGTGTCTAATAAGAGTTCGTAGTTCTTATCGTAAAATACATATCCTCCTAATGTTTCTCCGAAGATGCATATTTACTACTCTCCATGGTGTTAGTACTGTTTCCTTATCTGGATTTCTAAAGCATGAAAATATATCAGATATTTTTCTAATTCTTTCTAAAGGTTCCAGCATATCTGCACTCTTAGTTAAGTTTCTTATCTTTCTTCCTGCCGCTATAAATATTTCTGGGTCATAATATTTAGAAAACTTTTTAAATATTTCTTTAGTAACACCATTTGGCATAAATTCTTTCCACGATGAATCATCTATTATATCTGTAAGACTTCCTACTGTTATGTCTTCTGTTATATCTACATTTGCTCCATATATTAGAAGTGGAATACGAATAGATATACCTCTTAATATAGAAATTGCATCTTTCTTATTTTTACTTCTTTCTTTTAATTTTTTTAGTAATTCTAGTTCTTCTTCTGTTCTTTCTTTTTGTGATTTCTTTTTTATTTTCTCAAATTCTTCATATTCTTCATTTGTAAATCCTTGGCTATTTATATCTATCTCATTTGTTTTATGTGATGCTTTAGATTTTCCTATAATCCCTTGTAATTTTTTAAATTCTTCTAAGTCTATATCATCTAGTTTTAATAATTCATCATTATATATCCTTATATCATCAAAACCATTTTTTACAACTCTTTCTGCATATGCCCTTTTTAATTCTTGTAATAGCTTATTTGCATTATAGTTTTCCATTTTAGAACCTTCAACCGATATTACAGGACAATAATTTAAGAATTCTCCGAAGTATCTTTCTATCGCCATCACTTGTTTTACCTGCTCTTGTTGATATTGTTACTGCTTCTGATACCATTTTAAGTGTTCTATCTGGTGCAAAATCAAAAACATAACAACTTGTTTTTATTTTACCATCCATATTACATGGTGATTGTACTCTAAATATAGTTTGTAAGTAGTTTGTAGCAGATGTAGAAAATGACCCTGAAAGCATCATAACTGCTGTCCATTCCGGAATTGTAACACCTGTTGTTAGTTTTCCACATGACAATGTTATTGTATATCCTGTCTTTCCTGCGTCTTTTATTGCCTTTCTTACAAGTTTCAAAGCATCATCTGATTTAACATCTTCATCACCTTCACCTGCAACATTAACTATTTCAAATCCCATCCCAAAAACCGGATGATTTTTTAACATCCTACTTAATGCTTTTGCTTCTTTTACACCTGGAACCATCCACAATGAATGTCTAAACAAGTTTCTATACTCTTTTGTTGAATATGGGTAATTACTATTCTTATCATTTTTAGTAATTAAATTTAAAAAACTTTCTATATCTCTTTCATGTATGAATTTTCCAATTTGTGAATTATCATTTAATACTTTACCATCAAGTTCTGGATTACCAGTCCATGTTCTAAAAAATTCTTTAAAGTTAAATGCTTTATCTTCAAATTCTATATATTTATCATTTCCTAATAATTTTCCTAAATTATATGTAAATATCTTCATTTCTGGTAATTCTTCATAAGGATTTGAGTCTCCAAAGTATTTTTTAGCCCAATTATTCTTACTTGCTTGTTCCATAATATAGTCCCAGGTAAATATATCTTCATCATTATATTCTCCTAATATATTAAATGGTGTACCTGAAAGTGCTAAAAATTTTGTATCATGTTCATTGTTTTGTTTTACTATTTTTGTTATAACCTCATCCCCTAATGCTGTTTTAGTTCCTTCATGTGCTTCATCTACAATTACAAAATCCCAATTAATTTCAAATATTTTATCATTTTTATAGTATTTACCACCAACTATTTCAGAACCTCTTAAATCTTGTATTGAGGCAAAATATACATAATTCTTATTAGTATTTTCTAATTCTTCAACACTATACCCCTTATTTTTAGAACCATATATATATTTATCTGTATCATTAAAAATTTTAGTAAAATCTTCATACCAACCATCATCAACAACTGGTCTATGTGTAATGATAATTGTTCTTTTAAACTTCATTTCTTTTGCTACTTGTAATGCTGATAATGTTTTTCCAAATCTCATTTTAGCATTCCATAACATCTTATTACCATTTTTAAATCTTTGTATTGTCTTTTCTATAGCTTCTTTTTGTTCTGGTCTAAATATAATTGGTCTAAAATCATTTTCACAATGTATGTTAGATAAGTTATTATATCCATTTTTTACTGCTTCTATTGCATTAATTGCAGTCTCTAAATCTATTCTATACCATTCTCTTGCTGTAGAGCCTTCTAATAATTCATTTTTTATTCCTGAATTTTCTAAAACTCTATGTACATCATAATCTCTAAATGCCTTTACTGAAATACTTCCTGTCTTATCCCTAACCTGCTTTATTGCAAGCTCTGTATGTAATAGTTCAATATTCACTGCTACAGTATTTGTATATTCTTTTATTCTTTTTAATGCTGCTTGATTTAATTCTTTACTATTAGGTGATAATTTATCAATTAGTTTATCTGTTTTAAGTGTTGTATCTCCAATTTTTAAAAGTCCTTTATGTTTTTCTCCATCAACTCTAAATATATATATAATTTTAAACTCAAATGATGATTCAAATTTATTCATTCTTTTCCCTCAATAATTCCCTATATTCTATTATATTTCTCTTTTTATTTTCCTTATTCTTAGTCCAATCTGTTATAATACAGTATCTTTCTTGTTTATCTGTTTTAAAAGCATTATCTCCAAATATTGACATCTGACAATATAGTTCTTCTTTAGAACAATATGGAACAGTCATACTAATTCCATCCATTTGCCAAATATTCCATGATATTATGTTTGCTATTTTCTTTATTAAGCTATTTTCTGGTTTTTCTCCAAACCTATCTGTATAGTATTCTATAAGAGTGTATAATAGGTTTTTTCTTGCTATTATAAGATTGTCTCCTTGGTATTCAAAACCATATGTAGTTTTAAATGCCTTTGTAACCCATTTAATCCAATTTTTCTTATCTTCTACTACTATATTTTCTCCAATAACTCTTAATTTTCTATCAAGTAAACCTATTCTATCTTCTATCTTAATTTTTTTACCTGTTACTGTATCATATCTACTTACTAGATATGGTGCTTCTCCACATGTCATTTCCATTCTTACCAGTTCAACATATTTTTTCCATGATTTTCCTTTTGGAAATTCTATCTTTTCGTCTATAGTCTTCCACTTTCCATTAAGTTCAGTATTAAAAACTTCTTTTTTTCCAAACCATATTTCATCTACCATATTGTTTTGACTATTACATACCCATGAAGGAGTAAATACTTCTGCCTTGTCCTTTGTTCTTAAATCTTGTTTTTCTTTATCCTTAAGAACTCTTGGCTCAATTATTTTTGTATATTTTCCTTCTATTAGTCTAAGTTCTATATGATTTTCTGCATAATACCTTATACCATTTTGACTATAATCATCTGTACCCCATATTATATTCTTATTAGTAGTCCTATCCTTTAATAATATTTTTAAAATATCCTCTCCTAAATTATAATTATCAACCACTTTTTATCTCCATTATTCTAATACTTTAATACATCCATTTTATCATGTAATATTATATTTTACTATTATTTTATCCTTTTTTATTGGCCATATTTGTTCGTATTTTCTCAATCTTAACCATACTCCTCTTTCATTATTATACATATACAAAAAAGAGGAGAATAATCCTCTTTTTTCTTGTTTGCTCGTATATTTTATTTTAGCTTTTTTAATATTTCTTTAATGTTTTTACTAGTTAAACCATATCTTCTATCAATTTTCATCACTTTCTCATTATTTATATAATCAATTATATCTTTAATATCATCATCTAGAACAATATAATCATCAATCATATCTCCTTTTTCTTTAGCTATTTCAAGTAGCTCCAGTATCTCTATTCCCCTATCTTTGTAAAGATATGGTGTTCTGCCTTTTACTATTTCTGCATTATTAAAATAATGCAGAAATAGTTTTTTCCAATCAGCTGGTATACTTCCTACTCTCCAGCTAGAAGAAATAACTATTTTCACATCCATATTATTTTTTTCAATTTCTTCTAATAACTTTTTTAAATAGAATACAGGTTTTACATCAACTAAAAGTCTCCTCTTTCCCCTAAAAAATAACCGATACTTTTTTATATTTTGTGTATTATTTAAAACACCATCAACATCTAAAAAAATAAGCTTCATAGTATCACTTCCTTCTCTTTAATCTATATCAGAAATAATTACTTCTTTTTCCTTATTCAATAAGTTTATAATTATTTCTCCTTTCTTATATAAGTAATTATTTTCCGAAATAAAAAACAAATTATTTCCTTTTAAGTTCATTTTCCAAAGTCTATATCTGAAATTCATTTTTTTCAATTTTACATTCCTGTAAAGTATCTTTTGAAAATCTAATAATGAATCCAACAAATTTTCAAATTCTTGCTTATCTAAATTAATTAAATTTTCTAATATTTTAAAATCATATGATATTTTTAATTCTTTATTTTTCCGTTTGATGTACATTATTTTATTTTTAAACTCACTTACTCTATATTTTAATTCAGCCATTGTTATTCTTTTATTTTCCATCTCTATCCTCTCCTCTTAGTCCCAAAATTATTAGACTAATATTATTCTTTAATTTCATTATAATTTAAGAAAGAGAATATTTTTATATTCTCTTTCAATTTATTTTTATAATATTCTTTTACTTATAATTAACTTTCTATTATCATTTAAGTTAATTTTTAGAGTCAATTCTTTTTTTATAGATTTATTTTTAGAAATAAATAATACTTCATTATCTTGAATATCTATTTCCCATAAACTTTGCTGGAATTTTCCTAATCTTTTATCTTCAATCAAAGTTCTTTCAAATAATTCTAAATTTCTCAATAAGTTTTGAAATTCCTTTCTTTCAAGGAAAATAAACTTATTTATTGCTTCCGGATTATAGTATATCCGTATATTACATTTTTTCAAGTAATATATCTTTTCCTTAAATTCTTTTACTCTAATTTTCATTTCTTGTAATGATACTTTCTTTCTCATTGCAATCACTCTCCTTCTAGTTCCAAAATTTTTCAAACTATCTATATTTATTTACATATTATAATATCACATTTATTGTATTTGTCAATTTTAGCTCCTTTGTTCGTATATTGTTAACAAACTCCTCATCATGTTCTATGAATATAAGTGTAGGATTTGTACTTAATATTAATTCTTCTAGTTGTATTCTAGACATAACATCAATATAGTTAAGTGGTTCATCCCATATAAATATATGTGCTTTTTTAGATAGACTTGATGCAATCATAATCTTTTTCTTTTGACCATCACTATATTTTTCTATATCTATATTATATAGGTTACTTGGAAAGTTTAATCTTGCAAGTGTTGATTTAAATATATGTTCATCTATATCTTCTTTTAATATATATTCTTTTAGACTACCTTTTAAGTTTGATATATCTTGTCCTACATATGATATTTTTAAATCTTTAGGTTTTACTATGTTTCCTATATAATTTGTTAATTTACCTAATATTATATTTATTAATGTAGATTTTCCGGCTTCCATTTTTACCTCTTATTGCTAATCTATCACCTTTTTCTAGTTCTAGATTAATATCTTTAAATACATAGTTTTTATCATCATATGTATATCCTAAATCTTCAAGCCTTATTAATATATTTTTATGATGTTCCATAGTATTTAATATTAATGGTATTTTCTTATCTACATTTTTAAGAAGTTTTTCTTTTTCTTCTATAGCCTTTTCTTTTCTTCTTTCTATATTTTTAGAAGTCTTCATCATTTTTGCTGCCAAATGTCCAATATGTCCTTTATCTGCATGACTATTTTCTTTACCATATTTACTACTTTCTGCACTATCAGACCATTTTTTTGTATTTTCTTGTGCAACTTTAAGTTTTTTTATCTCTCTTTTTAATTTTTCATTTTCAACTTGTTCATCTTTTTCTTTCCTCTTATAGTTTTCATACCATGAACTAAAATTACCACTTTGTACTTCTATATCTGTATTGTTTATTGATATTATATGGTCTACTGTATTATCTAAAAATCTTCTATCATGTGATATTAATATATACCCTTTTTTCTTATTCAAATAATTAGCAAGTATCTCTCTTCCTTCTCTATCTAAATGGTTTGTTGGTTCATCTATTAATAATACTCCTTCCTCTTTTAAGAAAAATATAGCAAACAATATTTTGATTCTTTCCCCATGTGATAATGTTTTAAAAGGCCTATATAATAATTCTGTATCAATCCCTAACATATTTAGTTCTTTAAATAATTTCCAATCTTCTGCAAACATAACATGCTTATAGTATAATTCTATCCCCATATTATTATAGTCTTCTTCTGTTATAACAGGTGGGAATTTTATAAACTTATCACTACTTATTATTTTTCCCTGATATTTTTCTTCACCTAATAATAGTTTAAACAATGTACTTTTTCCGAATACCGTTTTTACCAATTAGTCCTATCTTCCAGTTTGTATCAATACTAAATGATATGTCTTCAAATATATTATCACTCCCTGGATATGCAAATGTTAATTTTTCTATTTTAATTATTGCCATATATACCTCCTTTTTAGAACTTCTTTTACTATAATAATAAAAACATATTAAAAAACACCATTTTAGAATATAGAATACTCCAAAATGGTGTGTACATTAATATATAACCATACATTTATAATTCTTACTATTATACAAGTTATATTTATATCTATAATTATTATATTTTATATTATAATAAGTGTAAGAAATATTTTAAGAATATTATAAGAAGTATTAATAATACTAATATTAATAATAGGTCTGTTTTTTC
>ERZ772960.540-NODE-540-length-33884-cov-13.911289_pt1 | contig 33884 bp, 26 predicted proteins | sample MGYA00580678_ERZ772960 | MGnify/ENA primary metagenome ERZ772960 (study PRJEB29015, sample SAMEA2737930) | human oral metagenome | biome: human oral; feature: human-associated habitat; material: dental | place: China | collected 2059 ... | reverse complement strand
AAAAGTGCAGAATATATAAGGCTGCCTTCCAAAAGCACTTCGGCGAAAAGGCAGTTCCGCTCTACGCATCAAAGGCAAACTGCTTCAAGCGCATATATGAGATTATGAGAGAAGAGGAGATGGGCATAGACGTAGTTTCATCAGGCGAAATCTACACAGCCCTGCAAGCTGGCTTTGATCTATCAAAAGCCTACTTCCACTCAAACAACAAAACAGACAAAGACATCAGCTATGCCATGGAACACGGCATCGGCTACTTCGTCGCAGATAATGTAGAGGAAGTAATCGCAGTAGAAAAGGAAGCAGAGCGAAGAGGCCTAAAGCAAAAGATACTCCTAAGGCTAACCCCAGGAATCGACCCACACACCTATGAGGCAATCTCCACAGGTAAGGTTGACTCCAAGTTCGGAAGCCCAATAGAAACAGGCCAGGCCGAAGAAATCACTGCCTTCACCCTCAAGCAGCCACACATAGAGCTGATGGGATTTCACTGTCACGTGGGCTCACAGGTATTTGAAGAGGATGTATTTGAGCGTGCAGCAGTCGTAATGCTAAAGTTCGTAGCGGAAATGAAGGAAAAGTATGGTTTTATAACACCGGAGCTCGACCTCGGTGGAGGCTACGGCGTGAGATATGTAGACACCGACCCATACCTTGACATAGAAACAAAGGTAGGCCAAGTAGCAGAAGCCGTAAAGAAGGCTTGCAAAGACCTTGGAATTGAAATGCCGGAAATCCACATGGAGCCGGGCAGATCCATAGTTGCAGATGCAGGCATGGTTCTCTACACAGTCGGCACTGTAAAGAAAATACCGGGCTACAAGAACTATGTTTCTATAGACGGAGGAATGTCAGATTCCCCAAGATATGCACTCTACAAAGCAGACTACACCTGCCTTCTCGCAAACAAGATGGACGAAGCAAATGACTTCAAAGCCTCTGTAGTAGGCCGTCTCTGCGAGTCAGGTGACATCATACAGGAAGATGTAATGCTTCCAGCATCCGTATGTCGCTACGACACGCTAGCTCTATGCACAGCAGGAGCTTATCACTACTCCATGGCATCGCACTATAACAGACTGCTAAAGCCACCAGTAGTCATGCTCAAAGGCGGAAACGAAAGCTACGTAGCAGTCAAAGGCGAAACCTTCGAAGACGTCCTAAGAAACGACGTCTAAAAGGACACTGGAATGGCAGAAAAACTAAATCATCCAAAGCTTGGCAAACTAGAATACATAGAAGGCCCAGAGCAAATCCACTGCTGGCACGGTGAGCTAGAAGGAAGTGAGCTAGGATTTGACATAATCCTAGAGACATCAAAGCTAGACCAAGCAGATGCTGACTTCATAGCCAAAATCATCACAGACTGGAAAGCTTTCGAAGCAAAAGCTCTAGAAGACATCCGCGAAAAACTGACCTCAGAACCCAAACTTTTCGGACTATCAAAAGAAGATGCAGATAGCCTATCAAAGCAGGACAAACCTCATTTCGGGTGCCCACAGTTCACATTCTATGAAAATCAGGAATGGGCTATAATATTCCTAGAAAATGAACTAGATATAGGCGAACCATTTGGTATATCAGTGAACTATGATGGAGATGAACTCATTGGTATATATGATTTATCAGATTCGGAAGAAATGGATTGACTTAGGCTTTAGATGAGCAAAAAGTCCGATATGAATATTTAGTGTTAACAACATAACAATGATTAAAAAACTCCAGCAGAATGCTGGAGTTTTTGCTTGAAATCAATTTTTTCATCCTGAATCTTCTTTTATAAAAGATTAAATCAATAAAACCGCTGAAAAAGCAACTGTTATATCGGTTTTCACACACACTTTTTGTCCTATAGCAACTACAAAAGATTAAATCGCCACAGATATTGAAATCTCAATGTGCATGGCGATTTTTATCAACACTTTTTGTCCTATAGCACTGTTTCCAATTATGCACATAAAAAGAGCCAGGAACTTCCTGGCTCTGTTGGGATGTCGCTGTATATCGCTACACGCTACGCTTACCGTATCCCTTACGGTAATAGTTCTTGGCGAACACTGAATTTCAGACCCCCAGTGTAGGGTGTAGGTGACTACTACCTACAGTACTCTTATTACTAAATGCAGTTTAACACTATTTGAGGTAGATGGCAATAGGTTGTATTTAAATGAATATCAAAAAAAGACAAGTGGTACTTAAAGCTACAATAAACTAGTACATTTAAAAGTTACGTTCCAAAAATAAAAACAGATATAAAATATTGACAATTTTGAATTAATGCACGAAAATATAATTGTCTAGTTATATTTTGTATAATAGTAATATTGTTCTAAAAGAGGAAATATGTATGAGAATGATTTGGGCACACACAAACAACGAAACAAATGAAAAACAAAGTTTAATTGAACATCTTGTAAATACAGCTACAGAATCAAAAAGATTAGGAAATGAAGCAAAGGTTGGAAGCATATGTTGTGTAATAGGATTATTACATGATGTGGGTAAGGCAGAAACAAAATTTCAAGAAAAACTAGAAAAAAATACTAACAACAACGTTATTCATTCAACCGCAGGAGCATATTTTCTATACAAAAATTTCTATAATAATTCTATGGTAGGTAAACTTCAAAAACGATTCATAGAAATGTGCATGTATATTATAGAAGCACATCATGGATTGTTTGATACTGTCGAATCGAAAAAAATAATAAAGAATAATGAGATTCCTGAGGAAATCAATCTAAATAATATATTTTATAGGTTTAGGATATATGAAAGAGATACTTATACTGAAGGTGAATATGATTGGAATAATGTAGACTCATACATTCGTGATGAAGTAGAACCTCAGATTGAAAAAATAACCAACCTAGAATGTAGAAAATTCGAAGATTTAGTTGCTTGTTCTTTTAAAGAATTTTGTCAGTTTCAAAAAAGATGTGCTGACAGTTTCAAAATAAATGCGAATAAATATGAATATGGTAACCACAATAAATCTGTAATTATAAAACAAGAATATGAATTTTTCGAAGCAACTTTGACAAGACTTTTACTATCAATACTTAAATCTGCAGATGTCAAAGATTCAATAAATGCATATGGTATTGAAATAGAAAATAGCTGTGAACATGATTATGAAACTATAAGAGATACTTTTATTAAATCAATAGAGTCTGAATATCTCAAATATAGCTATATAGATAAAAACCACTTAACAATCAATTCAGTCAGAAATAAGATAGCAGATGAGCTGAAAGTTAGAGGTGAAATTGACGATGCTGGTATTTATAAATTAGATGTCCCAACTGGTGCAGGAAAAACCAAAAGTGCAATAAGGTATGCACTGCATCAGTTTAAACGTAAATCTAAAAATCGTATTTTCTATATTACTGCATTTCTATCTGTATTAGAGCAAAATGCATTGGAAATAAAGAAAATCATTGGAGACGAATATGTTTTAGAACATCATTCAAATATTGATATTCTAAATGTATCAGAAAAAATAAATGAATCTAGCTTAGATGAGAAAGAAAATATACAGAGAGAATATATTATAGACGAATGGGATAGCCCAGTAGTAATTACTACAATGGTACAGTTTTTTAATACACTAATTAAGGGCAAATCGGCAAATATAAGAAGGTTCTCATCATTAATGAATAGCATAATCATAATTGATGAGGTACAGTCGTTACCAATAGAAGTCACTTACATATTTAATCTTTTTATGAATTTCCTGAAAACAGAAATGAACTGCAATATTATATTATGTACAGCAACACAACCTACATATGACCATAAATCAATAGAACATAAAATATGGTATGGAAATAAAGAAGGCAAAAATATGGATTTAGTAGAATTAAATGAAACAGAAAGAAAATGTTTTAATAGATGTACAGTCAGCAAGAATAAGGCAGGAATAGAAACAACATCTGTAGAAGAAGTTGCCGAATACGTTATGGGAAATCGAGATGAGTCAATATTGATTATAGTAAATACAAAAAAGGCGGCAAAGGCAATAGCAGATATGCTTATAAATTATGGACTCAAAGATGAAAAACTTTTTTATCTTTCTGCAAATATGTGTGCTGCTCATCGTAGTGACGAAATAAAAAAGATCAAAGCTGCCCTTAAGGAAAATAAAAAAATAGTATGTGTAAGTACACAAATCATAGAGGCTGGTATTGATGTTGATTTTTATAAAGTTATGCGTTCGTTTGCTGGAATAGATTCCATTGTTCAGTCAACTGGTCGTTCAAATAGAGAGGGCAAATATAAGAACGGTGGGAAAGTAATTCTTATCAACATGGATAAATCAGTTGAGAATACTAAAGGACTTGAGTCAATAGAGAAAAAGAAAGAGGTAACTATAGATCTAATAAAAAATATAGATGAACCATTAGATATTTATGATTTACAAAAGGATTTCTATAATAGTTATTTTAATCTTGAAAAAATGACAGGAACCAAAATGGAATACTCATTAGGTAAGGATAAACCGACACTTTTTAAAGAAATAATCTCCTCTTCAATTTTGCCTGAAGGACAAAAAGGATTTTTCAATCATAGTTTAAGAAAAGTAGCAGATGAATTTGAATTGATAAAAGATGAAACAGAAAGTATCTTTGTACATTACAATGCAGAAGGCGACGAAAAATTAAAAAGACTTATAGAAATAGTTAGCAAAACTTATCTAGATTCTAATGATTATGGAGAAATAAAGAGGTTAATGAGAGAACTGAAACCATATACAATAAATATTTATAAGAATAGTAATATGAATCGATATATGAAAAAATACCTTGGAGGAGAAATAAAGGTGCTCTATGATGATCATTATAGTCAAAAATTTGGTGCAATATTTGATGCAGAGGCATTGATTGTGTAATGAATTGGAATTTTCCAATTCATTACATCAATAAAAAAAATAATATTTCAATCCGCATATTAAGATAATATGTTTTTTGATTATAACATTTTTCTAGATAGAAATAAATAAATGCTTGTAATTTATCTATCGCTATGCTAATATAACAATATCAATTAAAAACATAATGAAAAGAAAGGAGGGCGTTATGCAAAATAGTGTTAAGGAACATTCTAAGTATTTTTATATTAAAGTGTTCTCTGATTATGCACTTTGGACGGATCCGGTCAGTAAAGGCGGAGGAGAACGTATCTCATATCCGGTACCTACAGCACAAGGATTAAAAGGGATTGTCGATGCGTGTTATTTTAAGCCCACAATTGTCAATGTTGTTGATAGTGTTAAAGTTGTTAATCCTATAATTTATGAAAAATTTGGGTACAGAGCTTTGTACAGAGATATGTCAGCGGGTTTAAATAATGTTACAGCATTATCTCAGATTGAATATCTTATTAAATTTCACTTTGAGTGGAATTATGATCGAACGGATTTAGTGCATGATCGAAATATGAAAAAGCATGAATCGATAATGGAACGAAGTCTAAAAAAAGGTGGAAGAAGAGATGTATTTCTAGGTGTTAGAGAGTTTATCGGAGATGTTGAATACATAGATGAATACCAATTTACAACGTGCAAAACAGCATATGATGGTAGCTCGATAGATTTTGGGTATATGTTTCATCACTTCGATTATCCAAATAATAATCAAAAGAAATTCAAATCTATTTTTGCAAAAGTAAAAATGGAATCTGGCGTAATAGACTTTAGCTTGGATGGTGTTGATTATATTGAAAATGAGTTGTCAACTTATAACTTTAAGAAAAATAAAACAGTTGTAAGTGTGGAGGAAGAATTAAAAAGCTATGGAAAGGAGGAGTAACATTTGAGTATATTAACTAATTTACTTAAGACATATGAATACTGCGAAGAAAATAATCTAGTGGACAATTATAGTGAAAATGATACGATACTTCTTCCTATATATCATCAAAGTATTAAAGCGCAAAATATGAATCTACTTGAAGTAACATTAGACGGGAATGGTAATGTTCTACAAACAAAATTTCCTGAAGAAATAACTTATATATTTCCGGTTACAGAGGAGTCAGTAGCAAGATCAGGGAAGAATCCACCACCGCATCCATTAGAGGATAAAATGCAATACTGTATATTTGAAATTGCAGATTCGCTAAAATACGATGCGTATTTAAAGGCATTTAATGCATTCTATGACTATCTTAAGCAAGGGGAAGTGAAAGAATTTTTAGCTTCAATAAGATTATTCATAACAAATAAAAATAGCTATAATGAGTTACTAGAAACGATTCCGTTGTCAGATTTAGTCAAACATGATGGAGGGGAAATAGAATATAAAGCTAGTAATGGGAGGACTAAAAAATATAACTTTGGAAATACGTTTATTTGCTTCAAAGTTAGAATTTCAAATACAGGTGAATATAGAGATGTCAATAACTTTTGTGATTTACACCGTTTATTTATTAATTATATAGATGATATATCGCAAGGAAAATCAGGACAGTGTAATATAAGTGGAGATAATCAGATTTTAACAGAAAAGCATAGAGGTTTACTTGGTACAGCCAAAATAATTTCTGTCAGCAACAATGTAGAAACATACTTAGGCAGGTTCAGGACAGGATCAGACATTATCCGCATTGGTAGAAAAACATCAGAAAAAATTCATTTGATGATGAAGTATCTTCTTGAGAATAAAAACAGCTGTAAAAGCCTAGCAGAGAATTTGTTTCTGGTAAATTGGTTTCTGGACGATGTAAAGAATGAGAGTGGATTTAATCTTACAAATAATGAGACATGGTTTGATGGGATTAATCTGAAAGAAATAGAAAACATCTTCGATGAAATTGCAAAACTTCCAGTATCTACCGACAATGCTAAAATTGGCGATGCATTTTCAAAAGGCTCAAATAAATTAAGTCCTAAATCCAACTACTATCTTATGCTAATTGATAAATCAAGTAATGGAAGAATTTCTATAAAATATAATAGAGAAATGACAAAATCTCAGTTAGTTGACCGCCTAGAAAGTTGGCAAAGAAAATATGTGTGGGAAAGATACGATAATATAAATAAAAAATATATTTGTTTTGTGCCAAATTTTTATAGTATGTTGATCTCTGCATACGGTGTAGAACGAGATAAATGGTTGGTTTTGAATAACGAAAATTTTAAAAAGGATCAATATCAGAACTTGATTCTTTCAATGTTAGACAACAAGAGTGTGCCAATGAATATTAAAAAGGCATTGTCTAAAAGTATTAGAAACAGACATTGCTATAATAATCAATGGAATTTTGTACTTAATACGGCACTTGCAGTCCTAAGTGAAGGAAGAAAGGAGTTTATTTCTATGAGACCACAAGAAGAGCAAACGAGGTCGTTCTTATTTGGGAGGTTGCTCGCTGTTTATGAAAAAATAGAACTTGATGTTTTATCCAAAAATGTTAACAGTAAAGATAAAAAAAATAAAGATGAAGCAGATGATGAAGGTTCAAACGAAAAGAATAGAACAACAAATGCTTCAAGGCTTTGGAATACATATGTAAATAAGCCGGATAGCACAGTTGTAACATTGGAACAAAGGACAAAAGTATATGCGAACAAACTTATGGGTTCTGAAAAACAGTTTGGAAGTTATGTAAAAGCTGAAAAAGCAAAAGCAGAAATTGCTAAACTATTCGAGGAAAAGGAATTTTGGTCAGTAAAGAAAAACACACCTTTAGATGATGATTTTATTTTTGGCTACTATTCACAAAAGAAAGATTTATATTCAAGAAAGAACGGGGAGGTTTCAAATGAATAAGATTGATTTTATAATGACATTCACAGTATCTAATGCAAACCCTAATGGAGATCCACTATCAGGTAATATGCCAAGAACCAACGCAAGTGGCTTTGGAGAAGTTTCGGATGTTTGTATCAAACGAAAGATAAGAAATAGATTTCAAGATAACGGTTTTGATATATTTGTTAAATCAAAAGAGCGTTCAGATGATGGGTGTAAGTCGCTTGAATCAAGATATAAACATTTTTTCAATGATGCTGTTTCAGACGTAGAGCTTGAGAAAGCATTTAATGAAAAATGGATTGACGTAAGAGGTTTTGGACAGGTTATTACATATGACAAACGTTCCATAGGAATAAGGGGACCTATATCTATTGGTATAGCAAAATCGCTTGACCCGGTTAGCATTGAAAATATGCAAATAACGAAGAGTGTTAATGGTATGGAAACTAAAAAAGAAAAAAGTGTATCATCAGACACGATGGGAATGAAGTACTTCGTAGAGTTTGGAACATATATTGTCCAAGGTGCTATTAATGCATACTTTGCCGAAAAAACAGGTTTTGATGAATCAGATGTAGATGCATTTAAAGAGGCACTAAGGACACTCTTTGTAAATGATGCTTCGTCGGCAAGGCCAGATGGCTCAATGGAGGTACAAGACATATTTTGGTTTGAACATTCATGCCCGATAGGAAATGTTTCAAGTGCTAAGATTAAGTCACTAATAAAATGGGATGAAACAAAAGAACATAATTGTTATGAAGATTACGGCATAAGAATAGATGATGATAAACTTAAGGAATATGAAGCGCTTGGACTAAAACTTACAGTTATAAAAGGTTTATAAAAACGGTGTTAGGATGTACAGTGAAGATGAATACCTAATGCTTAGTGGTATACAACACTACTATTTTTGCAAAAGGCAATGGGCTTTGATTCATATTGAGCAACAATGGCAAGAAAATGATAGAACTATAGAGGGTAAATACATACATTCTAAAGCAGACAAGCCTCTAATTAAAGAAAAAAGAAATGATGTAATAATATCTAGAGCGGTCCCAATATCTTCAAAGAGACTGGGGTTATCTGGTATTACAGACATAATTGAATTTCGAAGGTCTGAAGGAGGTGTAAATCTTGCAAATAGAGATGGATTATGGTTACCCTCAGTTGTTGAATATAAGAAAGGCAAAGAAAAAACTGATGAAAGAGATATAGTACAACTATGCGCTCAAATAATGTGCTTGGAGGAAGAATTTAATATTAAGCTTGAAAAAGGATATCTATTCTATTTTGAGACAAATAGTAAAATTGAAATCAAAATCACAGACGAACTTAGAAATAAGGTTGCGGAAGTATCTAAAGACATGCATAGAATGTATGAGCAAAAATCTACGCCTAAAGCAGAACATCATAAAAACTGTACATTGTGTTCTCTATATAACTTGTGTATGCCAAACTTAATTAAAAGAAAACCTTCAGTAGAAAATTATTTATTTGGAGACAAATGATGAAGAAGTTATTAAATACTCTTTATATTACCGATGAAAAAAGTTTTTTATCTAAGGATGGAGAAAACATAGTAATACTTAAAGAAGGTATAGAAATCAAGAGATTCCCAATACATATACTAGATAGTATCATATGCTTTAGTTACATTGGTGCTAGTCCAGCAGTAATGAAGATGTGCTCGGAGAGATGTGTAGATATATCATTTGTTACTCCTAATGGTAGATTTTGTGGCAAATTAGTAGGAGCGGAAAATGGTAATGTTCTTCTTAGAAGAAGGCAATATGTTATGGCAGATAATAATGAATCTATTGAATTTGTCAGAAACATAATTTATGCAAAAGGGCAAAATTCTAAAAAAGTATTAAGAAGAGCGATGATTGACCATAGAGATAAGGTGAATATCGAAAAGCTTGATGCAAAAATTGAAAGTATTGAAGAAAGTCTTTGTAAAATAAAGCAATCTCAAACAAAAGACTCAATCAGAGGTCTTGAAGGAATGATTGCAAAAGAATATTTTGACTGCTTTAATGACCTTATAATAAAACAAAAAGAGGATTTTTGCTTTACGCAGAGAATGCGCAGACCACCTAGAGATCCCGTAAATACTATGTTATCTTTCCTTTATACAATCTTAGGACATGATGTTGCTTCAGCACTAGCGTCTGTTGGAGTAGATAGCTATGTTGGTTTTTTCCATACTGATAGACCTGGAAGAATGTCTATGGCATTAGATATGATAGAGGAGTTAAGGGCATATATGGTTGATAGAGCTGTTCTTTCTATGATAAATCTTAGGATCATAAGTTTGAAGGATTTTATGATAAAAGAGAACAACACTGTATTACTTACAGACAATGGACGTAAGAAAATCATCGAAAATTGGCAACGTCGAAAACAGATTGAAATCAGACACCCATTCCTAAATGAAAAAATAAAAGTAGGATTAATCCCGTATGTACAAGCCTCTCTTCTTAATCGTTATATTCGAGGTGATTTAGATTCGTATCCACCGTTTTTAATAAAGGAATGATGATATGTTAGTGTTGATAACGTATGATGTTAGTACGGCATCAAATGATGGCAGAACAAGGCTAAGAAAGGTTTCAAAGCTATGTGTTAATTATGGGCAGCGAGTTCAAAACTCAGTATTTGAATGTAGCATTGATCCTGCGCAGCTTGTAAGTATCAAACATGAGTTAAATAAAATAATAAATCATACTGAAGATAATATAAGGATATATCATTTGGGTAAAAATTGGATAAAAAAAGTAGAATCATTAGGACGAAATGATTCATATAATCCTGATACTGATGTCCTAATGCTATAACTTGATGTAAATAAGCAAGTTATAAAATATGTTCCTACGAGAAGTAGGGTCAAACATATATTCGTTATAGTTTCAAGTAAAAATACTAATATTTTGCTTAATTCTAATATAGGGATTAAAAAACAAATAGTGTATTTTGAATATTATTTCCGCAATAACTAACAATATATTGCGGTCGCACTCCTCGCGAGTGCGTGGATTGAAATAAAAACCTTTTCTGCGTCTTCCTTTGGTATCAAAGTCGCACTCCTCGCGAGTGCGTGGATTGAAATTTTATTGTACATTTTAGCCTCTGCCGATTTTATAGTCGCACTCCTCGCGAGTGCGTGGATTGAAATATTGTCGGGTGTTCGATGCTCTTCGCAGGCTTGTGTCGCACTCCTCGCGAGTGCGTGGATTGAAATCATCAGGATGTCATAAAGGAAAGAGGGCGCAAAGTCGCACTCCTCGCGAGTGCGTGGATTGAAATATCAATCCAATACTAATTGACAAGGAATACGGAATCGTCGCACTCCTCGCGAGTGCGTGGATTGAAATATTTTTGCATGGACTTATAGCAACCGAATTGAACGTCGCACTCCTCGCGAGTGCGTGGATTGAAATAAAAAATCGCTTAAAACTGATTTTAAAGCCTTGGTCGCACTCCTCGCGAGTGCGTGGATTGAAATGTAGCTGGAGTAATCACGACAATTTTTGTCGAATGTCGCACTCCTCGCGAGTGCGTGGATTGAAATAAACACAACAGCGACGATAACAATCACCAATACCGGTCGCACTCCTCGCGAGTGCGTGGATTGAAATATTAGGTGTGAGCTTTCTGATTCTAAAATTGGGATTGTCGCACTCCTCGCGAGTGCGTGGATTGAAATATAACTCCTTTTCTTAATATTGGGTGTGAGATAACGTCGCACTCCTCGCGAGTGCGTGGATTGAAATGTTTTAAATGACATATTCGTTGCTCCTTTTAAAAAGTCGCACTCCTCGCGAGTGCGTGGATTGAAATGCCATTTGGAGCGATAAAGCTTGCATTAATCTTCAAGTCGCACTCCTCGCGAGTGCGTGGATTGAAATTCTTATATAGTCTAAAAAGCTTAAGTATAGCGTCATGTCGCACTCCTCGCGAGTGCGTGGATTGAAATAAATTTGCTTGCATTTTCTTTTTTTGCAAAGTCATGTCGCACTCCTCGCGAGTGCGTGGATTGAAATAAAAGGGGTTAGATATAAAGCGACCACGAGGCATGTCGCACTCCTCGCGAGTGCGTGGATTGAAATACTTGAAAGAATGCAAAGTTTGTCATAGAGAATAGTCGCACTCCTCGCGAGTGCGTGGATTGAAATTGAATTTGCGAGGTCATTTGCTGACTCCGGTAAAAAGTCGCACTCCTCGCGAGTGCGTGGATTGAAATACACCACTGCAGCTCAACCCTGTCGAGTTTACTCGTCGCACTCCTCGCGAGTGCGTGGATTGAAATTAGGCTCTAACTGAGCCGTTATCTTCTAGGTTATGTCGCACTCCTCGCGAGTGCGTGGATTGAAATCCTTATATAGTCTAAAAATGCAAGGTATAGGGTCGTCGCACTCCTCGCGAGTGCGTGGATTGAAATATTATCCTTTGTCTTTGGCTCTTGTAGAGCATTGTGTCGCACTCCTCGCGAGTGCGTGGATTGAAATCTTACATATATAAGCAAATGATCTGCAATAGCTTGTCGCACTCCTCGCGAGTGCGTGGATTGAAATTATCTTGTTTGACGCCCCCTCGCGGTTGTCTGTGTCGCACTCCTCGCGAGTGCGTGGATTGAAATCATATAATGGTAAATATATCTATTCTGTAAACTAGTCGCACTCCTCGCGAGTGCGTGGATTGAAATCTTTCCTTTTGCGTGCGAAAGGCTCACCACTCCGGGTCGCACTCCTCGCGAGTGCGTGGATTGAAATACGATTCCAGGACTATAAAAACTCTTTTCCTGATGTCGCACTCCTCGCGAGTGCGTGGATTGAAATGATTACTGCCACAGGGCATGCTACCACACCGCCAGGGTCGCACTCCTCGCGAGTGCGTGGATTGAAATAATTATCATTCTTGCAATTCTAATTAAAAGTAAGCGTCGCACTCCTCGCGAGTGCGTGGATTGAAATCCATATTCCGATAGCACCTCTTCGCAATAATTTGAGTCGCACTCCTCGCGAGTGCGTGGATTGAAATATTTATGTTTAAAATTTTGTAATCAGAACCCTCTAGTCGCACTCCTCGCGAGTGCGTGGATTGAAATAATGCTTTAGCTATAAGGTGTATTCTGTCGGCTTGTCGCACTCCTCGCGAGTGCGTGGATTGAAATACATCTAGCGATGTTAAAAAATTATTTGGGTGTGGTCGCACTCCTCGCGAGTGCGTGGATTGAAATGCAATCCGGCAGCATGTCTTGTGTGGGTTTTACATTGTCGCACTCCTCGCGAGTGCGTGGATTGAAATGACGAACAATTCCCGTATTATTTATCGATAGGTGTCGCACTCCTCGCGAGTGCGTGGATTGAAATAGAATGGTGCATAATTGCAAGTGATTACTTGTAGGTCGCACTCCTCGCGAGTGCGTGGATTGAAATGATAGTCGATATGGGAGCAGATAAGCAAGTGGGTGTCGCACTCCTCGCGAGTGCGTGGATTGAAATTTGGAATAAAAGCAAAGCGGCCTAATTTTAAGCTGTCGCACTCCTCGCGAGTGCGTGGATTGAAATCTATTTAATTCTAACATTCAGCTTACTAAATGTCAGTCGCACTCCTCGCGAGTGCGTGGATTGAAATGATTACTCTGTCTTTTTTAGAGTAGTCAATACTATGTCGCACTCCTCGCGAGTGCGTGGATTGAAATTTTGCTGCATCGCCATTATCACTAAAGAAAACGGGTCGCACTCCTCGCGAGTGCGTGGATTGAAATACACACAGGGGAAAACCACCACCATTTCTTGTTGGTCGCACTCCTCGCGAGTGCGTGGATTGAAATTTGATGATCACAATAACGAATTTATAAGAGGTGAAAGTCGCACTCCTCGCGAGTGCGTGGATTGAAATAACCAATAAAAGTAAATCTCTTAGGCAATCTGGATTGTCGCACTCCTCGCGAGTGCGTGGATTGAAATTGTACAAGTTTGACCAAATATCAATCAATCTTCCAGTCGCACTCCTCGTGAGTGCGTGGATTGAAATACTGAAAGAACAATGGCAATGCTCATTGACGATGGTCGCACTCCTCGTGAGTGCGTGGATTGAAATAGCCTCTGTAAGTCCGTATTTATCCTGTATATATCGTCGCACTCCTCGTGAGTGCGTGGATTGAAATATGAATGATTTAAACTGAGACGAGCCGAAGTATTGTCGCACTCCTCGTGAGTGCGTGGATTGAAATTTGAGCTGTCTATAAGTTTCTTTATTTGGTGCAGAGTCGCACTCCTCGTGAGTGCGTGGATTGAAATTTGTGCCACCGCAGCCCGCTTCACGCGCAAAGTGAGTCGCACTCCTCGTGAGTGCGTGGATTGAAATAAATTTGGGTAATGCTTTTTATACAGGTGTTACATGTCGCACTCCTCGTGAGTGCGTGGATTGAAATCACCCCTTATAATATCGCGGTCTACGGCGCGGACTTGTCGCACTCCTCGTGAGTGCGTGGATTGAAATCTCTAAATCCGTGTTGGTGTCCTGCAATGCTGATGTCGCACTCCTCGTGAGTGCGTGGATTGAAATGACAATGACATTTAAGAGTAAGGCAGAAGTTGAAAGTCGCACTCCTCGTGAGTGCGTGGATTGAAATTAGCAGAATGTGAGACTATCTTGAATGAGCGAGAAGTCGCACTCCTCGTGAGTGCGTGGATTGAAATTGCATCTAATTTGTCATGCCTTATTCTAAGACTGTGTCGCACTCCTCGTGAGTGCGTGGATTGAAATCAATAATCTTGTGGTACATTGCCAAAAGGCATGTGTCGCACTCCTCGTGAGTGCGTGGATTGAAATTAGAGGGGACTACAGCATCGGGAAAGACAACAGTTGGTGTCGCACTCCTCGTGAGTGCGTGGATTGAAATTTTGGATTTAAATGAATCGAGGAAGTGAATACTCTTGTCGCACTCCTCGTGAGTGCGTGGATTGAAATAATATATGTCTTTTTTTCGGTCGGTGTAGCTAGGTCGCACTCCTCGTGAGTGCGTGGATTGAAATAAAGGTTTGGGCGCTCTCAGCAGCTCCAGAAGATGTCGCACTACTCATAAGTAAATTGAATAAAATTACATTAAGTAATGAATTAATAGATAAATATTTGGGAGCGATTTATCTTACGTGAATTAATTATGTTTATTCTTTGTATCAAAGTGATGTAGTGTTGAGTTGGATAACCAAAGACTAGGTAATTCCACAACCTACAAAAACCAAAATATGGCGAGTCCTCTCAAACCCCACAAAGGGAGTTTACAAGCGAGAGCGACCGCCATGTCAATGAACCTATTCTATCAAGAAAAAATCTAAAAGTCAATGCCACCACTATGACACCCACTAATCAGGGTGTCTTTTTTTGATGAAAAATCCCATTTGATAAAACGGGTAAGTTTTCAGTCAACATGTTGCGTACTGTCACAAACAAGTATATAATGAGGCGTATGGATTAATAGCTTTTCCAAGCTGTGGTCAGACGGGAGATTGACAGGCTTGATAGTAGGGCAAATCTTGGATTAGACACCCTTCGATTAGCGATTAATGAGACAGATAGTAGATAAATAAGGGGGTATATCTATGAAAAATAGAGTGAAGCAGGTCTTTGCGTGCTTGCTTTCAATTCTAATTGTTGTTGTGGGCATAACGCCTATGACAAACTCAGTGGTTAATGCAGAAACAACCACAGGACTTCAGTTTACTAGCATCAAGATAGTAGATTCTGAAACAGGTACCGTAGTAGCAGACCTGCTAAACGGACAGACACCTAAGCTAAAGACCGGTGTGACCTATGCGCTCAATGTGAGCTATTCGGTTCCATCGAATCTGCAGTTCTCTAACACCTACCTCAACCTGAGACTTGGGGATGGCGTATATATCAAAACACTTCCAGGAGCAACATTTACTGAGTGACCGGTCGTATCGACAGGTTTTGAGTCTCTCGTAAAGACGCCGACGGGAACAGGCACATCACCTTACGGTTACCCGGCAGCAGGCTCAGAGCAATCCCGAAATGGTGATCTCAAATACAAGAGCAAGGTTTCGCTGACCAATGTATCTTCGGTCGGAGAGATATGCTTTGTTGTAGATGAGGCCTATCTAAACCAGGATCCAAACCAAATTTTATCCAATCTGTTTAAGCTTAGCCTGAGCACCGATGCCACAAATAATATCGATGCTAAGTCTTTTAATGCAATTTCTACCCAGGAACTGCAATACGGATTTTGGACAAATCAGGCCACAGAGGTTCTATCAAAGGGTGGAACAACAAAGACCATAAACGTATCAAATACGGGTGGAAAATCCCTGACAAGAGCGGGAAGCAAGACAACAGTACAGATAGTATATCCAAGCGATATTGAATTTGTATCCCTAGAAGAAAAGGGACTATATAACACGAATGGAAGAGTTGTTTCGACAACTGAGAGCGGCGGTCTTAAGACGACTACAGTAGAGTGGGATGAGCCAGGCTCATACTCAGGCGGACTTTCATTTTATCCACACCTTAAGGTTCCAGCAAATAGTACAAGAGCAAACGGTTCTACCTTTGATGTAGTAATCAAAAACTTCAGTAAGACCATATGGAACGATAGTCCAAATGTGGGAAGAACCTCAAAGACACAGGAAGCCAAGATGACAGTTACCATCATCGACGGACATACGCCAGAGAGAATAACGTCACACGGACTTGTTGACACCATGCCAAACTGGTCGCTAAAGAAGAACGATACATATAATGTGCGTCTTGGAAGCCTCCTTCTTAAAAATGAGCTTTCAATTCCAACGCAGCCAAAGACAATAGAGTTTGATATCGATAACGCTGATACAGCAATAATTCGAGGCGTAACAATTCCTTATGCACCAGGTATGACATATGGAACGATACACTGGACTACGGCTGATGGAAGAAGCGGAACAGCAGACCCAAGTGTGATTAAGCCATCGGGAGATGTATCTGCTTTGATAACTAACGAAGCGCTTGGACTTGGAATAAACGATTCAATCAAGACGCTCAAGGTAGACCTTGGACCAATACCAGCATCATATGACGGAATAAGACGTATGCAGGACCTACTTGAGACATGGAATCCAAGCAACAAATACGTTTACGACGAGTACTACGGATGGTCCTATATCCCTGCAGGAATCTACGGAACCTGGAAGAAGGGAACAAGTGCTGACGTAGTGTCAACAATCAAAGTTTATACGACAGGCCAGACTCCATCAGGAACAGAGACATTTAAAGTTGTCGGAAAGTCGGATAAGCCTAGAGTTGTAAACGGTGTAGGAACAATAAATAAGACCCAGATAAACGGTGGAGATAGCTTCAAGGTATCGGGAAGAATTGACGATGCTAACTGGGACTGGAATCCACTTCAGGAGCCAGTAATCTACATGATTATGCCAGAGGGCTTCGAGTACTCCAATTTGACCGTGACAAACGGAACGCTCAGCACGCCAAGCTATGTTGGTGAGTTTGAGAAGGACGGAACCAAGATCAAAGTTTGGAAGTATTCAATAGACATCGGAGATGAGACTAGAGGTCAGTATCAGCCGAACTTTACAAGCAAGAATATGAACATTTCCTTTGATGTAAATACAGATAAAACTGCGAGAGTAAAGACATATCACATCAATGACTTCCTCGGAATTACAACAAAGGACTTCAAGGACATAGATGCAGTTATAAAGCGTGAGAAGTGGGATGCAAGCAACTGGAACACTAGTAAGTACACAGCTACATTTGGTGAGAAGGTTAACTCTGGAAAGGACATGGTATCGCTTTCAGAGGGCCCAGGAATCAAGATTACGCAGGCCTATGAGGTAAGCGCTAAGTCTGAACTTTTGATACCTAATACAGGAAAGTCCTATGTATACGACAATACATCAGAGACGGCAAAGGAAGCAACTACTCCAGTTCTAAAACCAGGAGACGATGCAGCCCTCCGTATCACTGTGAGAAACAATATGACATCACAGCTAGACCGTGTAAGTCTCTTTGTCCCACTGCTAAAGAAGGATTTGAACTTCGGAGCAGGCTTTATGCCAGAAGGTAAGAACGAGCTTCCGCTTGAGCTTAAGAAGGTTGAGACAACACCTAATTTTGAGGTGAAGTACATAAAGCTCAAGGCAGGAAAGACATATCCGATAAATGAGTCGCCGCAGCCAGCAGACTATGACATAGTTACAGATCCTGCAGATGCTAATATGATTATGCTAGTATCAAGATCTGCAGTTGCTCCAGGAGACGGCGGACGAGTTGATATCACATACAAGGTTGGAAATGATGTAACTCATCTATATAACGAGAAAAAGAACGTAATCACGCCAGTTCTAGATTACAACATCGGCGGAAACACATCTACGCTCACAAGGGAGCCAGCAGCCGTTAGCTTCCATGTTGATGCTCCAGTAACAAGAGATATCACAGTTAAGAAGCTTTGGAAGGATCATGCAGGCACAGCAATTACAGCGCCAGTTACAAGCGTTGATGTAGAGCTTCTAAAAGATGGAGCAGTAGTAGAAGAAAAGCAGCTTACAGCAGCAAATGGCTGGATAGTTACATTTGATAATCTAGATAAGGCAAACGCAGCAGGCGTTGACTATGCATACACTGTAAGAGAAAAGGGCCTAGATGCATCAAATGACATTAAGCTAGGCGGAGCTTGGTACAAGGCGGCGACAAGCGGAAGCATGGATGCAGGCTTCACAGTTACAAATAAGAAGGCTTTGACCTTCACACCTATGATTCTAGCTACAACAAAGCTGACCGTATCAAAGGAGTGGAGCGGCCTATCGCAGGTTAATGCAAATGAGCAGTCAGTTACCGTAAAGCTCTTCAAAAACGGCGTCGCAACATCTCAGGTAAAGGTTCTTGATAAGAACAATAACTTCAAGGCTACATTTGATAATCTGCCTGATACTGACGCAGTAAACGGAGTAAGCACAAAGAACGTATATACTGTTAAGGAAGTTGATGCTGACGGAAATGCACTGAATGCAGGCGATAAGATTAAGCTTGGTGATAAGGAGTTTGTCGTAAGCTATGACGGAGCAAAGGTAAAGAACACTCTTGTTAATCCTAAGATTAAACTCGAAGGTGATAAAATCTGGAACGATGCTAACGACCAGGACGGCATAAGACCTGATGAAGTTACAATAAAGCTATTTGCAAACGGTGTAGACACAGGAAAGACAGCAAAGGCTACCAAGGCAGGTGACTGGGGCTACAAGTTCGAAAACCTAGATAAGTATGATGCAAACGGCGACGAAATCGACTACACAGTCAAGGAAGTTGCAGTTACAGGCTATCAGAGTGCAGTTAATGGAACAAGGGTTACAAATACTCATGATCCAGCAAAAATCGATATCCCAGTAAAGAAAATCTGGAATGACGATAACGATGCTAAGGGAAAGCGTCCGCAAAGCGTACACATCACGCTATTTGCCGATGGTGTAAAGGATGATGAAGTAGATTTGAACGCAGGAGATAACTGGGCGCACATATTTGCGAATATGCCTAAGTTCAAAGATGGAAAGCTAATTAAGTACACAGTCAAGGAGGACGCGGTAGCAAGCTACGAGAGCAAGATCACGGGCGATGAGACTGAGTTCCAAGTGATAAATACGTATAAGGAGCCAGTAAAGCCAAACGGTGGTAATGACACCGGAAAGAGCGGAGGAAAGAAGGGCGGAAAGCCTAATACCTTCGATGATGGAGGAATGGCGCTATACAGCATGATGGCAGGACTTTCAGGTCTAGCATTCATCGCTGTATCAAAAAAGAGAAAATATAGCAGATAGCCTATATTTATGGGCCGGTAGTCAAGGGGGCGCCGGTCCTTTTTTATTGGATTTTTGCATTCGACCTAAGTGACTAAAATTACTTATAACAAAATAGGAGATATTGCCAGCCTAAACTTGCTTATACATAGGAAAAATTATATAATTACATTGGATAATAATTTATTTTTCAAGCTATGGAGGTCTTTGTTTGACAATACAAGAAGCCAAAAACGATGCGAGAGAAAACGCATTTATAAGTTTTGATATAGATGAGACAGTGGACAGAGTTGCACTGTTTGGTAACCTAGATATTAACCTGAACCTGATCAGCGAGGCAGCAGGCGTTCAGATTGTGCAAAGAGACAACTCACTTTTGATACGCGGAGAAAAGCCTGAACTAGCCATAGAAATGCTGAGGGAACTCATAGAGATAATGCATAGCGGAGAGTTTCTCGACGAACAAAAGGTGAACTACGTAATTCAACTCAAGGCTGAGGGCGGTTCATACAGCGAAAGCGGAGTCGGAAAAGATGTTATCTGCTTTACAGCAAAGGGAAAGCCTCTAAAGGCCAAGACAGTCGGACAAAAGCGTTATGTCAATGCAGTGAGAAAGAGCGACATGGTCTTTGGCATAGGACCAGCTGGAACGGGTAAGACCTATCTTGCAGTAGCGCTTGCAGTAAGCGCATATAAGAACAAAGAGGTTGAGAAGATTATCCTGACAAGGCCAGCTGTTGAAGCGGGCGAGAAGCTAGGATTTTTGCCGGGTGACCTTCAGGATAAAGTAGACCCATATCTTAGACCGGTCTACGATGCACTCTATGATCTTCTTGGAAGAGATAATGCTTTGAGACTTAAGGAACGCGAGGTCATTGAGGTTGTTCCACTAGCGTACATGAGAGGTAGAACCCTAGATAATGCCTTTATCATACTTGATGAGGCTCAGAATACGACCTGTGAGCAGATGAAGATGTTTCTGACACGTATGGGCTTTGGCTCCAAGATAGTGGTTACTGGTGACGTTACGCAAATAGATCTTCCTACAGGAAAGACTAGCGGTCTTGTCGATGCCGAAAGAATTCTAAAGGGAGTTAAAGGAATAGAATTTTGCTACCTAAGGGAGATGGACGTTGTCAGACACGAGATGGTTAAGCGCGTAATAAGCGCCTATGATAAGTACTATAAGCATCATCCAAAGAAGGAAGAAAAATAATGGAAATCTATTTTGAGAATGAACAGGCGGTCAGCGAGGAGCTGCTAGCTTTGATGGAAGAAAGCGCAAGGCTTTGCCTAGAAAAGGAAGGAATTCCTGAGGAGAACTGCGAGTTTTCGGTCAGCTTTGTGGACAGGGAAGAAATCAAAGAGTTAAACAGCACATATAGGGGCGTTGACAAGGTCACAGATGTGCTTTCGTTTCCTCAGTTTGAGGATTTTAATGAGCTTCCAGAAGACCAGATAATCTGCCTTGGGGATATCGTAATCTGCGAGGATAGGGCGAAGGAGCAGGCTGAGGAATTTGGGCATTCGTATGAGCGCGAGATAATATATCTATTTACGCATAGCGTTCTTCATCTTCTTGGCTACGACCACATGGACGAGGAAGAGAAGACTGAGATGAGGCAGCGTGAAGAAGAAGTAATGACTGAGCTTAAGCTTAAGAGAGTTTAGGGCAATGCTTCTTAAAGGAGGAAGTCATGAGTAATATAACAGATGTCGAGCTATATAAGCTCGCAAGAAAAGCTGCAAGAAATGCCTATGCGCCTTTTTCGGGCTTTAGAGTAGGAGCAGCAATTTTGACGACTACAGGTGAGATTTTTACAGGTGTAAATGTCGAAAACTCAAGCTATGGCGCTACGATATGCGCTGAGCGTGTTGCATGTGCAAAGGCTATCTCAGAGGGATTTAGAAACTTTGAGGCGATTGCAGTTGCGACATATTCAGGAGATCAAGCAGTTCCGTGCGGAATGTGCAGGCAGTTTCTCTTTGAGTTTGCACCAAATCTCAAGATTATAATAGGAAGAGATGAAGAGAATATCGAGGTTACTAGCCTTGATGAGCTACTACAGAAAGGATTTAGATTATGAAGTCGGGATTTGCAGGAATTATAGGAAGACCGAATGTCGGAAAGTCGACATTGCTGAACTCTATTCTGGGTGAGAAAATCGCAATCACAACAGATAAGCCGCAGACAACGAGAAACAGCATAAGAGGTATTTATACAGAGCATACGGAAGATGGAGACTCAAGCCAGATAGTTTTTATCGATACTCCAGGAATTCACAAGGCTCATAATAAGCTTGGAGCAGCTATGGATGACATAGCAATTAAGACATATAAGGAAGTTGATGTAATACTTTTTCTTGTGGATGGAAGTCCTGATAAGGGCAGGGGCGATACCTACATCCTAGATATGATTAAGGATGTTGAAACTCCTAAGTTTCTAGTCATAAACAAGGTTGATACCATGGACCCAGAAGAGTTCAAAGAGACCTATGATGTCTACGAAAAGATGGGCATCTTTGATGAGATATTTGGCATTTCAGCTCTCAAGGGAACTCATGTAAAGAAACTTGTGAAGGCGATTCAGGGATATCTTGAGGAGGGACCTATGTTCTTCCCAGAGGACATGGTAACTGACCACCCAGAGCGCTTTATCGTAAGTGAAATCATCAGAGAGAAACTTTTGATGTATCTAAACGAAGAGGTTCCGCACGGAGTTGCAGTTGAGATAGAAAGCTATAAGGAAGACCCTAAGCTAACCGAAATAGGTGCCGTTATCTACTGCGAGAGGAAGTCGCACAAGGGCATCATCATCGGAAAGCAGGGAAAGAAGCTAAAGGGCATAGGAAAGAGTGCAAGGCTAGAAATAGAAGCACTTCTTGGAGTTAGAGTTTACCTACAGCTATTTGTAAAAGTGAAAGAAAACTGGCGTGACTCAAACTTTGCTATCTCAAACTTCGGATACAGCGAGGACAGGTGATAGCATGCTTGCCGATTCTACAGGAATCATTTTAAGGCGAATAAATGCAACCTCGGGCAGGAAGATGCTCTCTATATTCACTCAGAAATACGGAAAGATAAGCGCGGGAACTAGCATCTCAGAAAAGAGCAGCAAGGGCAAGGCGACGCTGAGTCTTAATCGCTTTACCTACGGGCGCTATGAGATTTTCAGAAGCCGTGACTTCTATAATGTCAACAGCGGAGAGGTAGTTAAGAGCTTTTTCCGAATAGGAGAGGATCCTGACAAGTACTTTGCGGCGTCCTTTGCACTAGAGCTTACGGATAAGACTCTTCCAGAAGAGCTTCCGCAACCAAAACTTTTGAACGAGCTTGTGGATTTTCTTGGAACGCTAGAGGATAGAAGCAAGGGCTTTATAACTCTTGTCATAGCCTATGAAATCAAGCTGCTTGATGCCGTGGGAATGCTGCCTAATCTGGATGAATGCGTGGTCTGCGGATCAAAGCCAGATGATGCGAAAAGGCTTAGGTATTTCAGCGTCGAAGACGGAGGAATGATATGCGATGAATGCATGAGAGAAATAGAGCAGGAAATCGCACAAAATTATAAGTCTAAAACAAAGCCGAGATTGATTTATAGCCCTAAATTTGATATAGTTAGTATAATTAAATATTTCTCCAAAAGACCGATCTCAGCCTTCGGAAACATCATGCTTGATGCCGAAACAGAGGAGGAGCTTTATAAGATTTTAAGAGAATATATTTCATATCATATGGATGTGGGAACGCTTAAGAGCGAGCTATATCCGAGCATTGTATAGGAGGTTTACAATGGAAATTACATTAGAAAAGATTGAATTAGTAAGGGATCGCACCGGGGTAACCTACAAGGAAGCCAAGGAAGCTCTAGAAGCAGCAAACGGAAACGTTGTAGATGCTATAATTGCAATTGAAGAGACAATAGACTGCTCAGAGAAGAATAGCACTAAGGCTAAGAAGGACGCTTTGATTAGTCGCATGAAGGAGCTATTCGAGAAGGGTAATGTTTCAAGAATTGTAGTTTCAAGAGAAGATAGCACATTCCTAAACATCCCGCTAAACATCGGTATCGTAGGAACAGTAATCGCACCATGGGGAATGATAGCTGGTGTTGTTGCTGCGCTAGGATTCAAATGCAAAATCGAGTTCATCAAGGACGATGGATCAGTTATCGACCTATCAGAGAAGGCTAATGACTTCTACGACACAGCTAAGGAGAAGGGAACTGACTTTTACGCTGACATGAAGGAGAAGGCTCCAGAGGTTTACTCAGACCTAGTTAATAAGGGTGGCGAAGCCCTAAACAAGGCTAAGGATGTTGCAGCTGATGTAGCAGCTAAGGCTAAGAGCAAGGTTGTTAAGAACGATTTTGCTGATGATATCAATCTAGATGATATCGAAGAGGCTGAGGACGCAGTAGAAGAGACTGCAAAGGAAGCAGTTGATAAAGCAGCAGAAGCTGTTAAGGACGCTGCTGACACAGTTGAGGAAAAGGTAGAAGAATAATCGGAATCAAATCCGAATTCAATTTGAATTAATTTTAAATACAAGGGAAGCAGGTTATTTTTACAGATGGAAAACAGTAAAGCAACGATGGAAAAAATTGTCGCATTAGCAAAGAACAGAGGATATGTTTATCCAGGTTCTGAGATTTACGGCGGTTTGGCTAACACATGGGACTACGGTCCTTTGGGCGTAGAGTTTAAGAACAATGTTAAGAAGGCTTGGTGGAAGAAGTTCGTTCAGGAATCCAAGTACAATGTCGGGCTCGACGCAGCTATTTTGATGAACCCACGCACATGGGAGGCATCTGGGCATATCGGTGGCTTTGCTGACCCTCTTATCGACTGTAAGGAATGTAGATCAAGATTTCGTGCTGATAAGCTAATCGAGGACTATCGCAGCGAAAAAGGTCTTCCAGAGGAAGCTATCGATGGCTGGTCAAATGAGAAGCTAGAGGAGTACATCAGAGATGAGCAGATTGCTTGTCCTGAGTGTGGCAAGAGCAACTACACAAACATTAGACAGTTCAATTTGATGTTTAAGACCTTCCAGGGTGTAACTGAGGACTCACAGTCACAGATCTACCTTCGTCCAGAGACTGCACAGGGAATTTTCGTAAACTTCAAGAATGTGCAGAGAACTTCACGTAAGAAGATTCCATTCGGAATTGCACAGATTGGTAAGTCATTCAGAAACGAGATTACTCCTGGTAACTTCACATTCAGAACAAGAGAGTTTGAGCAGATGGAGCTTGAGTTCTTCTGTAAGCCAGGTGAGGACCTAGAGTGGTTTAACTACTGGAGAACATACTGCGTTGACTTCCTAAAGTCACTTGGAATGACGATGGAAAACATCAGAACAAGAGACCACGAAAAGGAAGAGCTATCACACTACAGCAACGCGACAACAGATATCGAGTTCCTATTCCCATTCGGATGGGGAGAGCTATGGGGTATCGCAGATAGAACTGACTTTGACCTTAGCAAGCACGCAGAGTTCTCAGGTCAGGACATGACATATCTTGACCCAGATACAAATGAGAGATATGTCCCATACTGCATAGAGCCATCGCTTGGAGCTGATAGAGTTGCGCTTGCATTCCTAGTTGATGCATACGATGAAGAGGTTCTATCAACTGATGATAACGGCAAAGAGGATATGAGAATTGTCCTAAGGCTTCACCCAGCACTTGCACCATTTAAGGCTGCTGTGCTACCTCTATCAAAGAAGCTTTCAGTCGTTGCAGAGCCTATATTTGAAGAACTATCCAAGTACTTTAACGTAGACTACGACGCATCAGGATCAATCGGTAAGCGCTACCGCAGAGAGGACGAAATCGGAACTCCATTTAGCATCTGCGTGGACTTTGATACTGAGACAGACGGCTGCGTAACTATCAGAGATAGAGACACTATGGAGCAGATAAGAATTCCAGTTTCAGAAGTAAGAAGCTATATCGAAGAAAAGCTTGTATTTTAAGCAAAAAAATAGGAGAACAACAGCATGAAGCATTTTGTTTACTCGTTTAACGAAGGATCAAAGGATATGCGCAGCCTGCTAGGCGGAAAGGGCGCTAACCTTGCAGAGATGACAAAGATAGGACTTCCAGTACCTTTCGGATTCACAATTACAACCGAGGCATGTAACGAGTACTATCGCAATGGAGGAAAGCTTGGCGAGGAACTAATTTCCGAGATCAAAGAAAAGCTGAGTGAACTTGAGAATGTAACAGGCAAGACTTTTGGAAGCACAACAAATCCACTTCTTGTTTCTGTAAGATCAGGATCGGTATTCTCTATGCCGGGAATGATGGATACCATTCTCAACTTAGGCCTAAACGACGAGTCAACTAAGGGACTTGCAGACCTTACGGAGAATAGAAGATTTGCTCTAGACAGCTTCCGTAGATTTATCCAAATGTACGGAAACGTAGTTATGGAGATAGATGGCAAGAATTTTGAAGACATCATAGATAAAGCAAAGCACGACCGCGGAATCATGTATGATATCGATCTTGATGAAGAGGCTCTTTGCGAAATTATCGATGATTACAAGAAGGTTGTTAGATATGGACAGGAAGGTGGTTTCCCATCAGATCCTAAGGTTCAGCTAATCGAAGCCGTAAAGGCAGTATTCCGCTCATGGAATAACGACAGAGCGATTAGATATAGAAGAATGGAGAGAATTCCTGATTCACTAGGAACTGCCGTAAACGTTCAGTCCATGGTATTTGGTAATATGGGTAATACATCTGGAACAGGTGTAGCATTTACTAGAAGCCCTGTAAACGGAGACAACCATGTGTACGGCGAATTCCTTGTAAATGCACAGGGTGAGGATGTTGTAGCTGGTATTAGAACGCCTAAGCCTATAAGCGAGATGGCAGAGTCTTTCCCTGAGGTATATGAGGACTTCATGAATATCGCAAAGGTGCTTGAGCAGCACTATAAGGATGCTCAGGACATGGAGTTTACTGTTGAGCGTAATAAGCTTTACATGCTTCAGACAAGAGCCGGAAAGCGTACAGCTCAGTCAGCGGTTAAGATTGCTGTAGATATGGAAAGAGAAGGTCTCATTGACAGAGAAACAGCTGTTATGAGAATAGAGCCAGGTCAGATTGATCAGCTTCTCCACCCAAGATTTGATGAGGGCGAGCTAAAGGGAGTTTCAGCTATTGCAAAGGGACTTCCAGCATCACCAGGTGCAGTTAGCGGTAAGATATATTTCAACGCTCTAGAAGCAGAAGCTGCAGTAAAGAAGGGCGAGAAGGTTGTCCTCGTAAGAGAGACAACTTCACCAGAGGACCTTGCAGGAATGATCGCGGCAGGCGGAATTCTTACAGCAAAGGGAGGAGTTACATCCCACGCTGCAGTAGTTGCAAGACAGATGGGTAAGTGCTGCGTAGCAGGATGTTCAGAAATCGTAGTTTCAGAGGATAAGAAAGAGCTTAAGACAAAGGACAAGGTTTACGGAGAGGGAGATGTAATCTCACTTGACGGCTATGATGGAAAGGTATATGAGGGAGAACTCCACACAGTAGAGCCAAACCTATCAGGTGACTTTGGTGTTATCATGTCATGGGCTGATGGAATCAGAAGCCTCAAGATTAGAACAAATGCAGATAAGCCTGAGGATGCGCTTAAGGCTTTAGAGTTTGGTGCAGAGGGAATAGGACTTTGCAGAACTGAGCACATGTTCTTTGAGGAGAATAGAATCCCAGCTATCAGAAGAATGATAGTTGCAGATACAGAAAGCGAAAGACGTGAGGCTCTTGATGCACTTCTTCCATACCAGAAGAACGACTTCAAGGGAATCTACGAAGTTATGAAGGAGAATCCAGTAACTATTAGACTTCTAGATCCTCCACTACATGAGTTCTTACCTCACACAGATGCTGAGATTAGAAACCTTGCAGACAAGATTGGCGTTCCATACGAAAAGCTTGTAAGAAGAACTGATGAGCTTCACGAGAACAATCCAATGCTTGGTCACAGAGGATGTAGACTTGCTATAAGCTACCCTGAAATCGCAGAGATGCAGACAAGAGCTATCATGGAAGCTGCTATAGAGGTAAGCGAAGAGAAGGGCTACAACATAGTTCCTGAAATCATGATTCCTCTAACATCAAGCGATAAGGAAATGGCATATATCAAGGATATCGTTGCTAAGGAAGCTGAGAGATGTAAGGAGGAGAAGTCATCAGACATCAAGTATGTGATAGGAACGATGATTGAGACTCCAAGAGCTGCACTTACTGCAGATGAAATCGCAGAGAGCGCTGAGTTCTTCTCATTTGGTACAAATGACATGACTCAGATGACATACGGCTTCTCAAGAGACGATACTGCTAAAATTATCGAGACATATATCGAGAAGAATATCTTTGAGGAAGACATCTTCCGCTCAATTGACGAAAAGGGTGTAGGTAAGCTACTCGACATCGCAGTTAAGCTCGGAAGACAAACAAGAAACGACCTCAAGATAGGTATCTGCGGAGAGCACGGCGGTGACCCAAGAAGTATAGAGTTCTGCCACAAGCTAGGACTAAACTACGTTTCATGTTCACCATACAGAGTTCCTATTGCAAGAATAGCAGCAGCACAGGCAGCAATTAAGAGCAATCAGGAATAATAATTTGATTAACAAAGGGCGTCATGAATTTGGCGCCCTGTTTTGATGTAAAAATTATATTTGTGTTAGATTTACGTTCATGATAACTCTCTGAAAGCTTTACATACCAATGCTTAGGGACGGAATTTTTTAAAATTTGACTTTTAATAAACAGTAGTGTATAGTAATAAATATAAAGATAGTTTAGAAAATGTTTAAATTTTAATGTTTATAAGCAATCAAAGGGGCGTATAATATAAATAACACGTGCATAAGATGTGCACCGCAGTAGTTAACCGAAAGGAGTTAATATCATGTCAATAGAAAACAAAATAGATCAGGCTAAAGGTGCTGTAAAAGAAGGTCTAGGAAAAGTAAGTGGAGATAAAAAGACTGAATTTGAAGGTGCAGTAGAAAAGGTAGCGGCTAAGGTTAAAGAGGTCGGCGAAAGCGTAAAGGAATCCGTAGAAGGAGCGGCTGAAGGCCTAAAGAATGCTGTAAGCAAAGATAAATAATTAAATTAAGATTTTCTTTAAATACTCATTATAAAAATGTCTTCTGTGGTAGAATATATCACAGAAGATTTTTTGTTGTATTAAGTGTTATATCCATTTTTATGGAAATATATAAATAAGTAATATTTAGAAGGAGACAGGATGCTAAGAGATTTATTTAGATATTTTAAACCGCATAGAAAGATATTCGCGCTCGACATGTTTTGTGCCATAATGATTGCGTTTATCGACCTTGCATTTCCGCTTGTTTCAAGGACGGCTATGTACGATATGCTTCCGCAGAGCAAGTACAGGACCTTCTTTGTTGTAATGGCAATCGTAGCCGTTGCATATGTGCTCAGGTCAATTTGCTACTACATTATGACCTACTGGGGACATACCTTCGGTATCAGAGTTGAAACTGATATAAGGGCTGACCTTTTCAATAAACTTCAGAGTCTAGACTTTGAGTTTTACGATAAGAATAGGACAGGTACTTTGATGAGCAGGCTGACAAGCGACCTCTTTGAGATTACAGAGCTTGCGCACCACGGTCCTGAAGACCTCGTAATTGCAATACTTTCGATATCAGGTGCGCTGATAGTTATGTTTAGCATCGAGTGGAGGCTTGCTCTTGTTGTAGCAGTGCTTGTGCCTATTTTCCTTTTGATTGTCATACTGACAAGAAAGCAGATGTCGAGAGCTTCTGTTAATGTAAAGAAGAAAATTGCTGATATAAATACGGAGATAGAGTCGTGTATTTCAGGAATTAAGACATCAAAGGCCTTTGCCAACGAGGATGTCGATAACGATAGATTTATGGATTCTAACTACGTATATAGGACATCAAAGAGTGAGTTCTATAAGGCGATGGGAACCTTCAATGCATCGCAAGAATTCTTCATGTGCATCATGCCGGCTGCTGTTATCACAATAGGCGGAAAGCTCATAATGGATGGGCAGCTTAACTACATAGATTTGATTACATTTACACTTTATGTTTCAGCATTTATTACGCCAGTTAGAAAGATGGCAAATTTTGCTGAGATCTTTGCAAACGGTATGGCTGGACTTAAGAGATTCAGCGAAATCATGGCGCTTAAGCCTCAGGTTGAGGAGAAGCCAGATGCTATTGATTTTGATGTCAAAGAAGGAAATATCGACTTTGATGATGTAACATTTGCATATGACGGAGTCCACGATGTTGTAAATAACATGAACCTTCATGTTAAGGCAGGAGAAACTCTAGCAGTTGTAGGAGCTTCTGGAGGCGGTAAAACTACGGTCTGCCAGCTCATCCCAAGGTTTTACGATGTGAGTAGCGGAAGCATCAAAATAGATGGAGTTGACGTTAGAGACGTGACTAAGAATTCTCTTCGTGAGAATATCGGAATCGTTCAGCAGGATGTTTTCATCTTTGCGGACACAATCCTAGAAAACATCAGATATGGTAAGCCATCTGCAAGCTATGAGGAGGTTGTCATCGCAGCAAAGAAGGCTGAGATATTTGATGACATCATGGAGATGCCTGATCAGTTTGATACCTACGTAGGTGAGAGGGGAACAAGGCTCTCAGGAGGCCAAAAACAGAGACTTTCCATAGCTAGAATCTTCCTAAAGAATCCTAGAATTTTGATTTTAGACGAGGCGACATCGGCACTTGATACGATTACGGAAAGGTCGATTCAAAAGTCCTTTGACGAGCTATCAAAGGATAGAACTTGCCTAATCATAGCGCATAGACTTGCAACGGTTCAAAACGCGGATAGAATAATCTTAGTTGACGATGGAAGAATTGCAGAAGAGGGTACTCATGCTGAGCTCATGAAGCTTGACGGAAGATACGCTAAGCTCTTCAACACTCAGAGACTTGATTATTCGAGCGACGAGGAAAATTAGAATAGAAGAAATGAAAAGCCTGTGGAAATCCACAGGCTTTGATTTTGCTTTTATGAACGATTAGTTCTTTAGGCTCTGAAGTGGAGCAGGAATTCTGCCGCCGCGAAGTATCATCTTTGCTGGTGACTTATCACGAAGTTTCATAACTGGACCGTAGCCTAAAAGTCCGCCGAAGTTCAGTTCCTCGCCCTCGGAAAGTCCAATAGCAGGGATAACTCTAACTGCTGTAGTCTTGGAGTTTACCATTCCGATAGCCGCTTCATCAGCAATTATAGCTGAGATGGTTTCAGCAGGCGTATCTCCAGGAATTACTATCATGTCTAGACCTACTGAGCAAACAGCTGTCATAGCCTCTAGCTTTTCTATGCTTAGTGTTCCTTCTCTTGCAGCCTTGATCATGCCGGCATCTTCGCTGACTGGGATGAAAGCTCCTGAAAGTCCGCCAACGCTTGATGAAGCCATAACTCCGCCTTTCTTGACAGCGTCGTTTAGCATTGCAAGCGCTGCTGTAGTACCATGTGTACCGCACTGCTCAAGGCCTATTTCCTCAAGAATGTGAGCAACTGAGTCGCCAACAGCTGGAGTTGGAGCAAGCGAAAGGTCTACAATTCCAAATGGAACATTTAGTACTTCAGCTGCTTCGCTTCCGACTAGCTGACCTACTCTTGTAATCTTAAAAGCAGTTCTCTTAATCTGCTCTGAAACCTCGTTTAGACTTGCGCAAGGGTCCATCTTTGATAGAGCTGATCTAACTACGCCAGGGCCTGAAACACCAACGCTTAGGACAGTATCAGATTCGCCGACACCATGAAATGCACCAGCCATGAAAGGATTGTCTTCTACAGCATTGCAGAAAACAACTAGCTTTGCTGCACCTATGCACTGCTTGTCCTTTGTGAGCTTAGCAGATTCTAGAACTTGCTTTCCCATCAAAGCAACAGCGTCCATGTTGATTCCTGCCTTTGTTGAGCCAACATTTACTGATGAGCAAACGAACTCTGTCTCTGCAAGAGCCTGAGGAATTGAATTTATGAGCTCAAGGTCACCTGCGCTAAAGCCCTTGTGAACTAGGGCAGAGTAGCCACCGATGAAGTTGACTCCGCATTCCTTTGCAGCCTTGTCAAGAATCCTTGCGTATTTGATTGGGTCTCCGCCAGAAACACCCGCAAGCATAGCTATAGGAGTTACAGAAATTCTCTTATTTACGATTGGAATATCGTATTTTTTTTCTATATTTTCACCAGTTGAAACTAGCTTTTCTGCCTTGCGGCAAATCTTGTCGTATATCTTTTGACATGATATATCGATGTCGCTATCTGCTGCATCGAGCAGGGAAATTCCCATGGTTATCGTTCTAATATCAAGGGATTCGTCCTGTATCATGCCTATGGTTTCTAAGATGTCGTTTGTATTTATCATGTATCCCTCCAGCAGACTAAATCCTGTGCATTGCGTTAAAGATGTTCTCGTGCATAACGTGAATTGTCATGCCAGTAGCCTCTGCTTCGATATTCTTTTTGAGCTCGTCAAGCGGAATTGAAAGCTCTGAGATGTCGATGACCATGATCATACAGAATATTTCTGTCAAAACTGACTGACTTACATCGATAACGTTTGCATTCGCCTCTGCGCAGGCCTTAGATACCTTTGCGAGTATGCCGACAGCGTCCTTGCCGACAACAGTTACAACTGCTTTTTCAATGATTTTGTCCATATTTTCCTCCAGTTATTTTAGTTCTGCTATGTAAATATCTCTTGCTAATTTATTGTCTGTTCTATATTTTATATCAAAATTAGGATATTCAGCACCAAGCCTATCCTTATTAATTCCGCAGTTTCCAATCATATTGGAGAAAGACTGAGGATTTGAAAATAGGTCGACCTTGAGTTTTGGCTTTGGGGTGTTCGTACAGCTTGTGGCGTCCGGGTTTGGGGTCTTCGCAAGGCCCGTGCCATCTAGCTTTTCCATCAAAGCATCCAGCTGCTCCTTGAGCATCTCATATGCTATCTCGCCTTCGACGAGCTGCCTAAAAGCTGGATGATAGGTTCCTCCGTTAATTGCAGATAAATCGCTTCCACCGATTATATCTGTGCTCTTAAGCCCAACCCTCATTATATTTATTCCTGCATTATGCAGAATCTTATACATCTCCTTGGTGCGAAGCAGTGCTTCTTCCTTGCTCAAAGCCTCGTAGCTTCCGTCCTCATACATGTCATATAGCTCGGTGCCATCTATGACCAAAGTAGGGTAGAGCCTTGCTAGCTCTGGGGAAAGAGCTACGGCTTCTCTTGCTGAGTAAATGCAGCTCTCTAGGCTATCTCCTGGAAGCCCGATCATGAGCTGAATACCAAGCTTAAATCCTCGATCCTTAATTAGTCTAGCTGCCTTTCTTGCTGTGTCGCTATCATGCCCTCGCTTGGATAGTCTAAGCACTTCGTCGCTAAATGACTGAACACCTAGCTCTATGGTGCTTACATTATAGCGTTTGAGATTGCTCAAAATCTCTTCGTCTATGCAGTCTGGCCTTGTCGATATGTGTAGGGATGAAACTCTTCCCTGATCTATATATTCGTTTGCGACCTCAAGATATGCGGTCTGCGCATCTATTGGAATCGCAGTAAAACTTCCTCCATAAAAAGCGATTTCTATCTCGCATGGGTCAAGGTCTACGAGTGTTGACAGGTACCTCTCCACGGTTTCTCTGACCTCATCTGTGCTCACGGCCTTATTCCTTGCGGTTATCTTCTGCTGATTGCAGAAAACGCACTGGCAGGGGCAGCCGAGATGGGGGATGAATATGGGTATTATCGCATGCTTCTTCATACTCTATGCTCCCTGCTTTATAGCTTCATATACTAAAGAATTGAGCCTATGTCAGTGAGCTGATACTCTGGGAACCACTTACATCTTATTCCGCGCTCCTCGGCGAACTCTAAAATCCTTGGAAAATCAGGATGAGAGGAGAGGTCTCCGTTAAATACAAGTTCATCTCCAACTCTGCCACAGGTTCCGCCGATGAATCCTGTGTCATAGCCGTCGAGGCGAACAAAGCCTGGCTGCACTAGAAGAACTGAAAGGTCTTCTATGCTTTCACAGGCTTTTGCAATCCCAGCATCGTAGGTGATGATTGAGTTTTCGTCAACGATAGCGATGCTGCACTTTGTATATCCTTGTTTGACGTCGATGAGGTACATTCCCATTTCCTCAGCTACCTTGAGTAGGCGCGGCGCCGTACAGGAAAGGTTGTGTATGAAGTACTTTCCTGTACATGCTGCATTGAATGCAGCATCCTGAGGATAGTACC